>OAVR01000160.1_pt1 | contig 28680 bp, 18 predicted proteins | sample 1476451 | NCBI WGS metagenome assembly OAVR01 (sample SAMEA2580105, study PRJEB22360) | human gut metagenome | biome: human gut; feature: human-associated habitat; material: faeces | place: Denmark | collected 2008/2010 | reverse complement strand
TGCTCGGTGGGTCATTTCTTTGATGCCTCCTAGATTCCGAAGGGCACCCCGGTCGTGCCTTGGGTGGCTTCGGTCAATCGATATGTTCAGTCCCTTAGGCTACCCCCCCCACGGTGGGGTAGCGCGGATAGAGAGCTGATGGCTCAAGCATAGAAACTGTGTGGGTGCTGAGTCAAACACCCTCCCGAAAAACCGCCTGACAAGTGCCGATACCCCCTAGAGAACGCAAAAAGAGGGGCGACACCGCACGGTGCCGCCCCTCCTTTTAGGCATTAAATCTGCGCGCGTACAACGCGCGAAAGGCTATTACGCCTCGTGGCGCTCGCGGTACATGCCCAGCGGGCCCGCATCCGCGTACGCCTGAGCGTCGTTGTAACGGTACAGGCGCGGCGGGCGGTGACGGGTGCCCTCCACGCGGCGGCCGGTGTCAATAATCGACTTCGATGCCGCAATCTGGCGGCGGAAGTTCGCCGGATCCAGGGTGCGACCCAGAATCGCCTCGTACACCTCACGCAGCTGCGCCAGGGTGAACTCCTCGCCCAAGAAAGAGTGCGCAATACGCGAGTACTCGACCTTGTTCTGCAGGCGGTAGAGCGCGTACTCAATGATTTCGTTGTGGTCGAAGGCGAGCTCGGGCAGCTCATCCACCGGGAACCAGCGGATGTTCTCGTGCACGCGAGTGTTCGCGACCTCGGTGGCGGGAATCGACGCCCAGTACACCACGGAAACCACGCGCTCGTGATCAGTGCCGGGTGCCGGGTCGGGCTCGCCCACAACGCGGGCGGCGCGCGCCTCGGGGGTGCGCAGAACGTCACCGAATGCGTAGAGCTGCTCCAGGTAGCCGGGCTGCAGGTTAGTTGCGCGCTTCAGGGTCGAAGCGGCTGCCTCTTCGAGGGAAAGATTCGGGTTGAGCGGACCGCCAGGAAGCGCCCACTGGCCCTTATAAGGCTCGCGGAGGCGGCGAACCAGCGGCAGCCACAGGGTAGGGTGGGTTTCGTTTTCCTTGGGGCGCAGTGCCAGAATAACGGTCGAGACGGCGAGGGATACAGAGGTGTGGTCCACGTCGTTGTGCTCTTCAACGGCGACTGCGCCGGGAAGAGGCTGGGATGCGATGCTCATTCAGACCTCCTGTGCGAATGGGTATCGATAGGTGTGCATACTCTACCCATTTTAAGGGGTTAATAGGGTAAAAATGCACGCAAGGCACCCGCTGAGTCGAAAACCGGTACCATCCGCGTCGTGTCAAGGGGAAAAGTTCAGGTACCGGACACACCAAAGCGCCTCTCCTGCCTGCCCAATAGGACAGAGAGGAGAGGCGCTCCAGCGTCTACTTATGCAACGTCTAACTATGCAATTCTAGGGTGCATGTCGGGGGTGCAGACTAGTCGATCTGCAGCTCGCCCATTGCTTCCCAGCCGTCGCCGTCAACCAGGCGAGAAACAATCTTCGGGGTTGCGGTCAGCATGGGGCGCATGTCCTTCAGAGCCTGCTGGAAGTGGTCAGAGTTCACGTGCGGGCCAGCTGCGTCGTCGTTGAAAGCCTCGAGCAGAACGAACTCGTTCGGGTCCTCGATGCTGCGGGACCACTCGAAGAACTTGTTGCCTTCCTCGGCGCGGGTTGCCTCGGTGAAAGCGCGGGTCTTCTCAATCCACTGGTCAGCGTATTCGGGCTTGACGGGGAACTTTACAGCAATGAAAATCATCGGAACTCCTTAGGTTGAAGAGTAGATACGTACCCTTCCAGTTTAAGCCCCGGGTGCTCGCCGGCGCTGAAGAATAGGGTTTGAGGTAGCGGTTTTAGCTTGTGGCTTTAACCGCTGTGTTGAGTGGCTTTTGTGGTTTAACGAGCCGCCGCCTTGAGAACCTGCAGGGCGCGTTCGAGTGCCGCACGGTCTGCCGTGATGGCGGCTGCCCTCTGCGGGTTGGCGGAGTCGCTTCCGAACGCCGCGTTGTAGTACATGCCGTCGCCCAGAAGTAGCACGGTGCGGGCGATCTGTTCATCACCCAGCTCAGCGAGGACGAGCGCATGCCAGCCATCCTGTACGCGACTCATGGTCTGCTGGGCGAGCTCATTATTGTTCTGCGCCAGGCGGCTGAGGGCAATGAGGGCACGGTCGAACGGGGTGTTATCCGGCGTGGAGGAATTGATGTAGTAGGCGCTTGCCCCCTCGGGTGCCTGCTTCATCGCCGCGAAGTCCTCTTCAGCCAGGGTGAGGGTGCGTTCTGCGAGCGCCTCAAGGAGTGCCTTCTTGGAGGAGAAATGGTAGAGTAGCCCGCCCTTGGAAACCTTGGCGGCGGTGGCGACGGCGTCGAGGGTTGCGGCGCGTTCTCCCGAGCGAATCAGCAGGTCGACGTAGGTGTCGAGGATGTGTTCGCGGGGGTTGTTGGCGCGTTGTTTTCGGTGGTTGGGGGTGGTCATGTGTACCAGTTTAACCGCTTGAAACTATACCGTCCAGTTGGTATAGTTAATCTTCGTTTGTGGACCCACCCGGACCCCTAAAAACTCCGGGTAAGCCCCGAAAACCTCACTAAAAGACCTAGTCCAAAAGATAGGCCGAGCTGATGCCGCCGCGTCCGCCGCATCAGCCGATACCTTATAGACGCACGAAAACAACCCATGACGAATCACAATCCGCACACCACGGCTCTGCCCATTCACGCCCCCGACCAGAAGACCAAACGCTGGGCGGCACTCGGCGTGCTCATGCTCCCGGTGCTCCTGGTCTCTATCGACAACACGGTGCTTGCCTTCGCGGTGCCCGCAATCGCTAAGGCGCTGAGCCCCTCCTCCGCGGAGCAGCTGTGGATCGTTGACTCCTACCCGCTGGTGCTCTCCGCCCTGCTCGTGCCCATGGGCGCTATCGGTGACCGTATCGGCCGCCGCAAGCTACTGCTCATCGGTTCGACCGGCTTCGCGGCAATCTCTGCGCTCGCGGCATTCGCTCCCTCCGCGCTGATGCTCGTGGTTGCCCGTGCCTTGCTCGGTATTTTCGGTGCGATGCTCATGCCGGCAACCCTGTCGATTATCCGCAATATCTTTGTGGACGCAACCGAGCGCCGCATCGCTATTGCCGTGTGGGCTTCGGGCTTCTCCGCCGGTGCGGCGCTGGGTCCGATTGTGGGTGGCTTCCTGCTGGAGCACTTCGACTGGGGTTCGGTGTTCCTGCTCGCTGTGCCGATTCTGATTCCTCTGCTGATTCTTGCCCCGATCATGGTGCCCGAGTCTAAGGATCCGAATCCCAGCCCGGTGGATCCGCTGAGCATCCTGCTGATTATGACCGGCATGACCGGCATTACCTTCGGTCTGACTCACACCTCCGAAACCGGTTTCGATGCAGTGGCTATTAGCACCATCCTTGCCGGCCTGTGCTTCATCGTCCTGTTCGTGCTGCGTCAGCTCAACCGCGAGAAGAACGATATTCAGCCCATGCTGGACGTGCGCCTCTTCCGCAACACCGTGTTCACCGGCGCGATTACCGCAAACCTCATCTCCATGATGGTGGACGTTGGCTTCATCTACTTCGCCTCCCAGCACCTGCAGCTGGTCTCCGGCCTGCCGCCCATGTACGCCGGTATGCTGCTGATTCCCGGCACCCTGGCGACCATTATCGCCGGTCTGGTGATTGCGCGCGTGGCGGTGCACTTCCACCCGGCGCAGGTGGTGTCCTTCGGCCTGGCGCTCAATGCTGTCGCGTTTGCGGTGCTCGCCTTCCTGGGTGCGCACAGCGACGTGGTCATTATCCTAATCTTCATTGTGCTCGGTACCGGCATCGGTATTGCGCAGACCATCTCGAACGACCTGATGCTCTCCAGCGTGCCGCCGCGTAAGGCGGGTGCGGCATCCGCGATCTCGGAGACCTCCTACGAGACAGGTACGGTGCTCGGCACCGTCATCATTGGTGGCATGCTCACCGCCGTCTACCGCGCAAATGTGGTTGTACCCGACGGCCTGGATGAGACTCTCGCCGATAACGCCCACGAAACCCTCGGCGGTGCCGTGACGGTTGCAAGCCAGGTGGGCGGCGAGCAGGCAAACCAGCTGCTCTCCTCCGCATTCGCTGCCTTCGACTCCGGCGTGGTGGTTAGCTCCGCGTTCAGCGCTGTGCTCATGGGCGTTATGGCTGTCATCAGCTACTTCATGATTCGTAAGGCACCGCGCGAAATGAAGCCCGCTGACCACTAATTCCGCGCACTAACTCTGCGCGCTAACCCAGCGAGAACACTAATTCGGAATACATGAGCCCCGCCTCCTGACGCTACCGCAGCATCGGGAGGCGGGGCTATTTTTACGCACCCACCTGCGCATTTAAAGGTTCAGCACAGGTGCCGGTGGTACGGTAAACACAGTGGGCTCGCGCCCGAAAAAGTCGCCCGAAAAAGACCGAGGAACCAGCGGCTCCACACAATCAAGGAGGAATACCACCATGGGACTCAAAGATTGGATTGCACCCTTCATTACACTGCTGATCGGTGCCAGCACCATCTTTATCTCCTACAAGAACTACCAGGCGCAGGCGGCGGCAAAACCCTCCGAACTGGCGCGACTGGAACTGTGGAGTAAACTCCTCACCGAAGCAGGCTTGGACCTCAACGCCCTACCCGACCCCGAAAAGCTCACCTCTGACCAGCGCGTCGTCCTGGAGAATTACCGGGTCTTCCTCAAACGTGCGTCCCTCGAATCGAAGCTGCGTAAAGTTGGCATCGACAGCAACCGTATCTTCAGCCTGCTCATGAAGCGTGCGCACTCTTCCGTGAAGCCTACGCCCATCCCCATTGGCGACTCGATTAGCTACTACCGCCTGATTCTGCGTGCCCTGCTGTACATTTGGGTTCCGCTGGCCGTGATTTTCATCGGCGTGCCCATCATCGTGGTCACCATCGCCTACCTGATTGGCCTGTTCCCGAACCACCGCGGCAATCTGTCTGACTTTGCGCTCTCCCCGCTCGCTGTGGTGCTCCTGATTGTTGGTGCGGTCGCCGTCGGTTCTCTCGTGTACCTGCAGAACCGCATTATCTCCGCCATTATCGCGAACAACGTGTACTTCTACTTCTGGGATATTTACGGCTCCAAGAAGGGTGCCCGCGATTCCAAGGACGCCTACAGCGAGCGCCTGGCGGCTAAAACCTACGCCGACCAGCTGTTCCTCGGCCAGCAGGAGTTCGCCCACCAGTTCCGCGAGAACATGTACATGGCGGGCATTCAGGAGATTGACGAGTACCCGCGCGTGCTCAGCGACAGCGTGATGCTGCCGCGCAACTACCGGGTCGTGGAAACCACCGAGGGTGAGGACCGTATCGACCGCTTCGTGAACTGGGTGCGCTCCAAGATTGGTTTTGAGCGCCTGGAACCGCGCATTATCTACACGCTCGAACATAAGGATGCGCACAAGGATGCGCACAAGGATGCGAAGAAGGAAGCGCACGGTGAACCGGTAGCTACTGAGCAGCCTGCAGAGGCTCAGGGCAAGGAAGCGCAGAAGGCCGCGGAAGTACCCGCCTCAGAAGAACCTATTGTCGCGGAGGTGCCCGTTGAAGCACCTGCCGAGGACCTGGCTGATGCGCCCACCGAACCCGTCATCGGAGGCGCCACTGACTCTTCTGCCGCAGCTGGGGCAGACGACCCCACGGAGGCGTTCACCCGCATCCCAGAAGATGCCGTCGACCATGAGAGCGCCGGTGAAAAGAACGCCGGTGAGAAACCCAGTACTGAGAAGCCTAAAAACTAAATAGCCCGCCCGAGGCACCGAAAAACCGGGCATGAGAAAAGGGTCGCAGCCTACGAATTCGCCATTGAACCGTAAGCATGCGACCCTTTTCCTTTCCCTTCAAGGTCGAGCAGAATCGGAGGTACCGCCCGACCAAGAAGAGTCAAATGATGCGCCCCTCCGCCAGTAGAGGTTGCCTGGCAGAAAAACCCGCTAAAGCGGGTCGGCAGAGCGCCCGGCAGAGGGTGCATCACGTTTGAGGAACCGCCCCTAAACCCATCAAAGAACAGGTTGAGCCCGCCAAAGAATGGGTTGCCCAAAGAATGGGTTGAGGGAACAGAAAACCCCGAGCTGGCGCATCTCAAAGTTGAATTTTCAGAAAATCTTGTCTCTTCAGAAAATAACTACATTTCGGGGTAGGGGAGGGCGATTCGCGCTCCGGGTGGGACCTACCCTCTCCCACCCGGAGGCGAATCGTGGGGATGTTCGCAGTGTCATGAAGACATCCCACTGAAATCCCTAACAAACGTTTGGGGTTTCAGTATGAGCGGTATATGAGCCTACCGCAGTCTATGCCGCAACCTCGGGGTTACGGGAGATAACAACCTTCACCACGTTGTGCTCGGCAGCGTGGCTGAACAGGTCGTAGGCTTCCTCGAACTGGTCGAACGTGAAGCGGTGGGTTGCCATCGCCTTAGCGTTCAGGCGACCGGAGCGGACCATGTTCAGCAGGTTGCCGACGGTGTTGCAGTTGACCAGACCCATGTTGATGCGAACGTTAGAGATCCACATGGTGTTCAGGGGCAGCTCAACGGGCTTGCCGTGCACGCCGGCGTTAGCGATGTTGCCGTAGGGGCGAACAATCTTGGTGCAGGTCTCGAAGGTCTGCGGAACACCCACAGCCTCAATTGCCACGTCCACGCCCAGGCCGTCGGGGGAGAGAGCCTTAATCTTCTCGATGAAGTCCGGGTCGCCCGCGTTGACCTTATCGGTTGCACCCAGCTCCAGTGCCTTGTTCATGCGGTTCTCGTCGAAGTCGACGGTGATGACGCGGCCGGCACCGCAGAGGTTAGCGGTCATGATTGCGCCCAGACCCACGGGGCCTGCACCCACGACAGCGACGGTGTCGCCGGGCTTGGTGTTGCCGTTCAGAATACCGATCTCGAAGCCGGTGGGCAGTGCGTCGGTGAGGAAGAGGACGTCCTCATCGGTCAGACCCTCCGGAACCAGGTGGACCGAGGTCTCTGCGTAGGGAACACGCACGTACTCTGCCTGGGTGCCGTCAATCATGTAACCGAAAATCCAGCCGACACCACCAACGGTCTGGCAGTGCGAAGGCTGGTTCGCCTTACAGTAGGAGCACTTACCGCAGCTGGTCACGGCGGGAATGATGATGCGGTCGCCGACCTTCAGGTCAGTCACCGCGGAGCCAACCTCGGTAATGGTACCGACAGCCTCGTGGCCCAGGATGCGTCCGTGGTCCACCTCGGGGCAGTCACCCTTCAGGATGTGCAGGTCAGTACCGCAAATGGTGGTGGTGTCGACACGGGCGATAACGTCCGTGGGCTCAAGAATGGTGGGGTTCGGGACTTCCTCCCAGGCGCCCTTCTGGTCGGGGCCGTGGTATACATATGCCTTCATGATGACTCCTTCTTTGAAGCTCTAATGAGGGTGCAGTGACTGCTTTATCACTACATGTATCAACCCATAAGAAATATTTGATAGGTTGTATTTTCATTAAACCCGACGTGTTGAATTATGCGCTTTTATTACGCGGAGTGTATCTTTTGGTTCTTTAAACATGAACATGATTCACTTTGGGTATTTAAGACCTGTAAAAAACGCACGAGGCGCACCCCTGAAAATAGGGATGCGCCTCGTGCGTTTAATCGAGAAAAGTTGGGTTGAGCTGTGCCTAGCTCTTCAACTGGATTTAGCTCTTCAGCTGGGCACGCGCTCGCGAACGAACCGCCGTCACCGCCCACACCAGCACAAAAGCCGCCACCATCGACAGCACAATCGTGCCACCGGTCGGCAAGTTAAACGCCCACGACAGGTACAGGCCAACAATCGAGCAGATACCGCCAAACACCGGCGAGAACACCATCATCGACCCCAGACGGCGGCACGCCAGGCGGGCAGCCGACGCCGGAATCACCAGAAGCGCCAACACCAGCACATTACCGAGCGTCTGCAGGCCCAGCACCACAGAAATGGTCACCAGAACGTACAGCACAATATCCAGGGCAAGCACCGGCAGGCCCATTGCGCGGGCACTCTCGCGGTCCAGGCTGACCGTCACAATCTGGCGGTGGAACAGCCACAGTACCAGCAGGATAACGGCACCCATAATCGCGGCGTTGGTAATGTCCTCATTCGAGACACCCACAATCGAGCCGAACAAGAAATCCTGCACCGACCCCGAATAGCCCGGCGCCAAAGAAATAATCACAATACCCAACGCAAAGGACGCGGCAAAGAAAATGCCGATGACCGAATCCTCGCGCAGCCGCTGATTCTGGCTAAAAATAGCCACCAGAATAGCCGTCACCACGCCCGCCGTCAGGCCACCCACCATCAGGTTGCCGCCCAACACGAACGCCACCGCAAGACCCGGGAACACTGAGTGTGCCACCGCATCGCCAATGAAGACCATGCCGCGCATCATCACGTGGCAGCCCACCACACCGGTAACCACCGACGCGAGCAGCACCGCCGCCAGGGCGCGCGGAAGGAACGCCAGAGACGGGTTGAACAGGTCGGCAAGAAAATCGATAGGAGTAATCAACGGGCACCCCCGGTAGAAGCAGTATGGGCGGGGGAGAGAGAATGATCAGAAGCGCAGGAATCCGGCAGCTCGTGGCCGTACTCATCCAACGCACCACCGGCACAGGTGAAGCCCGTGCGGGCGTGGCCCTGCGCCTCCTCAATATCGTGACCGTGCAACCACGTATGCAGCTGCTCCAGGCTAAAGGAGTCCGCCGGACCATCCAGGTGAATATTGCCGCGCACACCGCACAGACGGGAGCAGGACTCACGCGCCGCCAGCATGTCATGCGTAGACATCAGAATCGTGATGCCCTCGCCCGCCAACTCACGGTACAGGCGAGTCAGAGTGGTCTGAGTCGGCGCGTCCACGCCCGTAAACGGCTCATCCAGCAGTAGCAGGGAGGGGTTCGCCGCCAGGGCGCGTGCAAGTAGCACTCGCTGACGCTGACCACCGGAAAGCTCCGCAATGGAAGCATCCTGCAGGTGCAGAACATCGGTGCGTTCCATCGCCGAAAAAACCTGCACCCAATCCTTCTTCGCCGGGCGGCGGAAGAACCCAATCTCACGCACGCGACCGGTCATCACCGTGTCCTTAACGGTCAGCGGAAAATCCCACTGGAACTGGTGCTTCTGCGGCACATAACCAATATGCGCACGCGCCACACGCGGCGACTCACCCAGCACCCGAACCTGACCGGACGCCGGGCGAATCAGACCCAAAATGGTGCGCAGCAGCGTGGTCTTGCCGGCACCATTAGCACCAATCAGACCCGCAAACTCGCCGCGCTCCAGGGTCAGGGACAGATCCTTGAGGATGGAACGGCGCGCGTAGCCGGCGTACAGGTTTGAAATCTCAAGAACGGGTTCAGTACCCGCTGTTACCGATGCGCTCACGAACGGTCACCGCGCACTTCATCCAGAGCCTCACGCTGCGCGGAGGAGCGGCGACGTCGGGAGGCGATGAATGCGCCCACGCCCACCACGACCACGATGCCAGCGACAATAGGACTCCAGGAAATCGTGAACTCAGCACGGAAACCGCTCTGATCGCTCGCTGCGGCGGCAGAAGAAGAACCGGATGCCTGAGAAGCAGAAGAAGCCGAAGAAGCCGAACCCGAGGATGCAGAACCGCGAGCCTGCGCCTCCATCGCGTACAGGGCATCAGCGCTCGCAGAATCACCCACCGCAAACTTCAGGTAGCGGGTATCAGACACGGTCGAACCGTCAGACAGCTCAGCGCTCGCGGTAACCTTCAGCAGGTACTCGCCGGGGGCGGTGAACACCCAGTTTGCGTGGGTGTGAGTGTTCTTCTCAACCCACAGCTTCTGCGGCTCACTCTTGGTCGAGGACCACAGCACCTGCGGTGCCGAGAAGTTGCCGTTCTCCAGGTACAGGCTGAACGTGCCGGGGCCGCTCACCTGCTCCAGGGTCAGGTTCACGCCGCGGTTCAGCTTGGACACCAGCTGCGGATCCTGAGTATTCCAACCCGGCCAGATTACGCCCTTAGTTTCGGTCTGCGGAATCACGTACACCTTAGAGCCGGCGGGCGCACCCACGAAGGAGTAGCGCGGGTCGTTCGGCACCTCAAGGATTGCCTTATCGCTGCCGCGGTAGATGACCTCGTCCAGGCTGCGCCAGACGGGGGTTTCGCCGTGGTCGTCGTGGAGCATGAGCTCAAACTTGCCGTTATTGAAACGCGGACCCATATCCACGTGGCCGGCGGAAATTTCGGTGCGGCCGGATGCGACCGGCTGCTCCGCCGACAGGGTCTGGGTGAGGGCGCGCTCGCCGCGGCTGAGGTTGCTGTCGCTCGGCTGAGTCGAGGCGCTCTCGGTGGTTGCCTCAGCGGTTGCCGGGGTGGTCTCCGCGTGTGCCACACCCAGGGGTGCGAGCATGAGGCTGGCGCCCAGAGCCAGGGCGGGCAGGGCGCGGCTACGTGAGGAGCGGGAGGGGGTGGTTGAGTTCATCATGAGGACTTCCTTGGATCATGACCGAAACGGTGTGTGAAAGATTATCTATATGCTGATGCGGCTATATGGGCTTGTGGGTAGCTTAAAACCGGGTTATGAGGTGCTTGCCTCCGAGCAGCTAGCACCCGAAGAATCGCCGCCAGAACTAGCCCCCGAGCACAGCGCAATCGTGTGAGCATTCGCCAGCATCATCTGCGCGTAGCGAGGAGCCTGCGCATCCAGAGTGTCCGAATAGAGCACCCCGGTACGCACTTGAGCCTCCCGAGCCAGCTCCGTGAGAACCGGTGAACGCATCGCCGTGGACTTGTCCAGATAAATCGCTGGAACCTTCAAATCCTCGACCGTGCGACGCAGGCGCTGACGCTGCTGAATGCTCGGCTCACCGCTGGCGCTGGCACTCACAAAACCGGCAATGTGCAACCCGTAGGTGCTCGCCAGGTAGCGGTAGCCGTCGTGCGTGGTGACCAGGTTGCGTGCCGACTCCGGCAGGCCTCCGTACACCTGACGCAGCTGAGCGTCCAGGGCGTCAAGCTCCTTCATGACCTGCTCGGTGCGGGTCGCATACTCGCTCGCACCTTCCGGGTCGGCGGAGGTGAGCGCGTCACGGATGACCTGCACGCTCGCCTTTGCGTTCGGCACCGAATGCCAAATATGCGGGTCAATTTCGCCGTGCACGTGCTTGCCCAGAACGGCCTGCGCCAGCAGGTACACCTGACCGCGATGCTCCGAAGCACCCGACCGCAGGAAACGGTAGCTACCGCCGGCGGGCACCTCCTGCAGGGTGCGGGAGGGAACCGCGACCACGGTGCGGTTCAGTTCGTACTCTACGGCGCCCTGGGAGGAATCCGCGCGAAGCACGAGCCTGCCGTCGCCGGTGCGTGCCGTAATATCGGCGTGACCTGCGGAAAGAACCTTGATGTCCGAGGCAGAAACGTTCTGTTCTTTCGCCAGACGGTCCACCAGCTGTTGCGGGTCACGACCAACCGCGCAGTACAGGGTGCCGCGCGAAGAACGCATCGACTCCGGCGCATTGACCGCGGTGGCGCTCAGCTCAATGGCGTACTCGCCGGCATCACTAAACGCCCACGACAGGTGCGTATGCGCCTGCAACGGAAGCTCCAGCGAACCCATATCGCCGGTACGGATCGCGGTGTCCCCCTCACGGGTGAGGTTCACGCCGCGCGCATGCGAATCGCACAGCATCTCCACCGCACCGAAGGTCTGCGTAATGAACGCCGACAACTGCGCATTCGACGAATCGGTAGAGGTGCGCGCCCGCACGCTGTGAACCTCAAAGCGCATGCCTGCATCCGAAGAGTTGGCGGGGGCAGATTCGTTCTGCCCGCCCTCTTCAACACGCAAACCCAGCCAGATGGAGTCTAGGGAGGCATCCTCAACAATGGCTTCCAGCTTGCCGCCGTACTGCTCAATCTTCTCCGCAACCGCCACGGACACAACGCCTGCGGGCAGGTTCGCCTCAACCATTTTGCTGAGCTTACGCTGCTCCAGCAGCAGACCGTTCGTCAGGGCGCAGCGTGCGTAGGCGACATCGCGGATATCGCGCAGGCTCGGCTCATACGAGTGCGGGTCAGCACCGGCGGGCACCAGGGAGTGCACGCTGGCGCGCTCTCCTGCAATCTGCTGCGCCAAGTCCGCCAGAATCGGGGTCGTGGCGACCACGCGCATCCGGTCGGAGGAAGCGTTCACGGTGCTGGCGCATCCGCTCAGTGCGAAGGCACCAGCCCCCACCCCCGCACCCACCGCAATACGGGAGGCGAGGGTGAGGGCGGTACGCCGACTATAAGCGTGTGCGCGGTTGCCGGTATGCCCGCTATGCGGTGTCACCGCTGCGGCCCTTTCGGCGTGCCGAACGCAGAATCATGGCACCGAGTGCCAGCGCCAGAATGGAGGTGCTGACCATGAACGGGTCGATAACCACACCGGTGTTCGGCAGCTTACCCGCCGCGGCTGCCTTCTGGGCGTTCGCGAGTTCCTGGCTGGTCAGGGCGCAATCCTCACCGGAGGCGGTCTTACCGACGATGCGCACCTTGGATCCGTCGGGCTTGGTGACGATGCCGGTGGCTTCGTCGACGGTGCCGTTGACGGGGTTCTTTGCGGTGCTCTTCTCGCCGCCGTTGTTGGCGCCGTTAGCGCTGTTAGCGTTGCCGCCGTCCTGCTTGGTGTCTGCCGCACCCTGCGCGTTGTTGCTTGCCGGGGCATTATCGGGGTTGCCGACGGTGAAGTGCAGAACCGATTCGCTGCTGACCTGCTGGCCGTTCTTCAGGCGTGCCGTCCAGCCGATGGTCACGGTGTAGCGCCCCTCAGCGGTGAACACCCAGTTGCTGTGCTGGTGGGTGTTTGCGGGCACCTGGAAGGAGCCGCCGCTACGCGAATCGAAGACCTGCTGACCGGCGGAACCGAAGTTGCCGGAGAGGAAGGTGGACATGGTGCCGGGGCCCTCAAAACCGTTGAGGCTCATGGTGACGGGGCCGTCGAGCTGCTTGAGCAGTTCGGGGTCCTGGGTGCTCCAGCCGAGCCAGGGCACGCCCTGCTGCTGGGTTGCGCCGATCATGTGCACGGGGGTGCCCGCCGGGGCGATGTTCTCCATGCCTGCGGGCAGGTTGATCTTCGCGGCGTCATTGAGTACGAACTCGAGGGCGCCGGGGGAGACGTGGCGGGCGGGGCTGGTGCGGTCGTCCTTCACACTGCTGGTGAGGTTGCCGCCGTTGAGGATCGGGCCTACGTCGAAGTGGCCGTGGGTGACTTCTTCACGGCCGCTGTGCTCAGCGGTGTTGACCACGGCGAGGGTGGGGATGCTGGTCGGTGCCTGGGCTGCCTGGTTGCTCTGCTTGTTGTCCTTCTGAGCGTCCTTGGAGTCCTTAGAGTCCTTGGCATCTTCGGCGGGAACCTCGGTGGCGATGCACTGCTGGTTCAGGCTACCGGGCAGACCGGAGGACAGCACACCGTTGCCGGTAATGCCGCCGCCGTTGCTGGGGGCGCTGATGTTCTGGGCGTTGGAGCCCTTCACACTGGATCCCTTCGCGCTGGTGGCGTTGCCGTCCTTGTTTTCACCCTTGTCAGAGCCGTTATTGGTGTTGTCGGTGCCGCTGATAGCGGTTACACCGGATCCACCCTGGGATGCCTGCTCACCATTCGCTGCCGCCTTCGCACCGTTCGGGTCGGTCACCTGCGCGGCGTTCTGACCGTTCACGGATCCATCCACGCGGCGAATACCGGTGGATGCGCTCGCCTCAGCAGAAGCGCTCGCCTCAGCACTTGCGGAGGTAGATGCGCTGGGGCTGCTGGTGGCGCTCTCGGTGGCGGTGGAGGTTGCCTCGGGGGTAGTGGTTGCCTCGCTCGTGGCTTCCTTGGTCGCTTCCTTTGCGGCGTTCTGTGCGTTCAGGAGCTTGAAGCCGTCCTCAGCGTTAGTGCCCACGGCGATGGTGTAGGTCGCCTCGGAGCTGACCGGGGTGCCGTCGGCAAGGGTTGCGGTGGCGCGGAACGTCAGCTGGTAGATGCCTGCGCGGGTGAATGCCCAGCTGAGGTGCTCGTGACCGCCAGCGGTGATGGTGTGCGGTGCGAGCTGGTCGTTGGTGCTGAAGACGCGCGGGTTGTCGCGGCCGGATTCGGTGAAGACTTCGGCACGGCCGCCTTCGGGTACGCTGCTACGCACGAGTTCAAGGTTGATGGTGTTGTCCTTGAGCGCGCCGGGGCGGATTCCTTCCGCGCCGAGGCCGGGGTAGAGCAGGCCGCGGGTGCGGGTGGAGGGAATGTAGAAGATGTCGGTGCCTTCGGGGGCAATGTAGTCGTAGCCTGCTACGACGTTGGTGTGTGCATCCTCGACGTCGGGCAGGTGGAAGACGGTGCGGGCGGGGTTGAATCGTCCCTGCTGGCCGGGGCCGGTGTCTGCGAGGGTGGCGAGGGTGAACTGGTTGCCGTCGAGGAAGGCGTTGAGCATTTCGGTGTGTACGCCCGCGATGACGTAGTCGCCTTCGTAGTTGACGTAGGCGCGCGACTCGGTGCCTGCCTGGGTGCCGGTCTGGTTTTCCTGCGCCTGGTTTTCCTGCGCCTGTGCGGCGGTGAAGGTGCCGACCTGGGGCAGGGCGAGGGGCGCCCCGAGTGCGAGGGTGCATCCGAGGGTGGTTGCGCTGAGTAGGCTCAGGGGTTTGGTGCGTCCTTGCATGGTGGCTCCTTGGATGACTGCTCGTTGGCTGGCGCGCTACCCGGTGCTTTCGGGGTTTGCCCGGTGCTGGGTCCGGCGGCCTGTTGCCGGTTTCCCTCTTGGGTTCGGGGTGCGCTCTGCCGTGTTTTTCTCTTTGTGGATGTACGTGGTGTGCGTTTTTGGGCGCGCCTCGGCGCACACGTGTTTCTGAGAATCACTATACTCACTTAGGTTCTAAATGACAATTATTTGCAAAAGAGCTACCCTAGGAAATAGAAAAATGAGAAAGGTTGTCATGAACTCTCAGAAGCAGACCCAACGACGGGTCACCACACACACCCCCGCACTCTTCATCCCCGGCGGCAAGCCTGCCCTCCGCCGCGCAGCCGCATTCCTCTCCGCTGCAGCACTGCTCGCGCTTGCCGGCGCTGCCCCCTCCCTGCCCGCCGCAGCAGGCCCCGACGACGGCAAAATCGTCACCACCAAGGGCCACGTTGACGCCCCCAAGGCATACTGGGACGAGCAGAACGGCACCTTCGTCCTCATGAACGAGGCAAACCCCTACAAGACCGGCGCAGACACCTACGAACTGGACAAGACCGTCAACTGGGTCGGCAAGGGCTACAGCACCAGGGACGGCAAGTCGCAGTACACCATGACCCTGGGCGACTCGCCCTCCCTGGCGTTCCTCGGCGAACCCGGCCAGACCCTCTACATGGCACCGCACCTGACCTACGGCAACCAGGACCCCATCTGGGCTGGCCTGGGCGCATCCACGAAGGTGCCCACCGAACGCTTCCGTGACGGCGTGTTCGCTACCGACATTCTCTCCGTTGAGGGCCCCGGCCGCATGGAGCTCTTCCGCTACAACCCGGACGACGCCCCCGCTGACGTGTACCGCATGCTTTCCAGCAGCTCCACCGGCTGGCACTCCTGGCTGCTCGACAAGGGTAGCCACACCCACAACACCACGACCTTCACCCGCCCCGGCCGCTACGTGGTCACCTACCGCACCGTGGCGCGCTCCACCGACGGCCGCATCATTAGCTCCAAGCCGTCGAAGCTGGTCTGGCAGGTTGGCGGCATGCAGCCCGTGCTCGGTGACGGCACCCCCACCGCCGTGCCCACCGTTGACCGCTACAATGCGGCACCCGTTGGCGACCTGGACGCCGCAAAGTACGTGCTGTCCGTGGCACCGCACCGCCTGGATGCCGACCCGGCTAAGAACAAGGATGCCGACGACAAGCTCAGCGACATCACCTTCACCGCCGCGAACAAGAACCTCAAGGGCACCCTGACCCTGTACAACAACGGCTACTTCCTGACCGACCTGCCGGTCGTGAACGGTACCGCCACCTGGTCTGAAATGCTCGGTAGTGAGGGTTCTCAGCTGCAGGCTGTCTTCACCCCCGACACCTCCGACGCGAACAGCGCGGAGGCGTCCCGCTGGATCTCGCACAAGCTCACCTACGAGCCCGGCAAGGCTGAGAGCGTGTACAGCGATGACGGTAACGGTTCCTGGCCCGAAGAAATCCCGGATCAGGCGAACACCGTACTCAGCACCCAGCAGTACACGCCGACCAGCATGGACTACGACGTGACCGTCACCCCGAACGGCAACGGCTTCAGCACCGTTGAGGTCCGCTTCAAGGACCCGAAGGTGCGCGGCTTCATGCGCGGCGGCTTCTACGCCCAGGATGACCCGGTCTACCCGTACCTCGACCTGGAAGGCTCCGTTGAGGATGGTGTGGCGCGCTTTACCTTCCGTGATGAGTCCTTCTACAAGGGCACGGCTCTGCGCGTGAAGATGCTGACCCACCCGGATATGAACGCTTCCGCCTCCACCACTGAGGTTGCGGCGAACTACGAGCCGGGCACCAAGTACACCGCGCACGGCGCTTTGGCTCCCGATAGCGCACCCATTAGCGATGCGCCGAAGCCTGCTCCGGTGGATCCGTTGCCGAGCGCTGAGCCTACCGTCGCGCCCTCTGCCGAGCCTTCTGCTGAGCCGAGCGAGGCTCCTTCCGAGGCTCCGACCGCTGAGCCCAGCACCGTTCCGTCGGTGTCCCCCAGCGAGGTTCCGACCGTGCCTGCGGTGCCGACCGCCTCCGCAGAGCCGAGCGTGCCTGCTCCGGCGCCCTCCACTCCGGCACCGACGACTCCCGCGCCCGCGAACCCGACCCCGAGCGCCCCTGCTCCGACTAGCCCGGCACCGTCTGCGCAGCCGTCCACCCCCGGAACCCCCGGTAACCAGTGCGTGCCCGGTCAGATTGACGGCCGCACCAAGATCTCGCACGGCCACCTGGACATCCAGGCGACCTTGAAGGACCGCCAGCTGTCCGTGGGTCTGCGTGACGACAGCGGCATCATTGACGCTGATTCGACCGTGCGCCCGCTCGATTCGGTCGTGTGGACCGTCAGCGAGAACGCCCGCCGTGTGCGCACCGAACGCATGGCTGATGAGAAGCTGAACTTCATGGGCCCGGTCGGCACCGCCTTCTACGGCCTGCCGCAGACCCAGCAGAGCGGCCTGCCTTGGCCCGGCTACAACACGCAGGACATTGACTACTCGCAGCTGCGCGGCCCCGTGCGCCTGCACGTGGTGCCGAAGGTCATGCCTGAGGGTGCGCGCTTCGGCATGTTTACTGAGTCGCTGAATGGTGCGGATGTGCTGCTGGATTCGACGACCGGCAAGACCACGATCGACATTGATTACGCGACGCACGCGCACGCGAACTGGGTGTTCTCTGAGCCCGGCCAGTACATGTTTGACGTGCACTATTCCGCGACTCTGGCTGATGGTACTGAGGTGAACAGCCCGGTGCAGCAGCTTGCGGTTGCTGTGGGTAAGAAGGCGTCGGATGCGTGCTCGTTTGAGACTGCCGTGCCGAAGGACCCGAACGCGGCTAAGGACGACTTTAGTGGTGTGCGCCGTGTGGATTCGGCAACCCCGGGCGGTACCGCTGGTGCTAACCAGCCCGGCTCCGCGCAGTCTGGTGCCGCGCAGTCTGGTCAGTCCGGTCAGTCTGGTGCTTCTGGCGCTGCCGGTGGCGTGAACGCTCAGGGCTCCTCTGAGGGTTCGGCTGATGGTTCTGCTGGCGGCGTGTACCCGGGTGGTGTCTCCGGCGGTGGTACCGGTGGCGGCTCCCTGGGTCAGTCTGGTGTGTCTGCTTCTTCTGGTGGCGCTAGCTCCCAGCAGGGTGGTTTGGCGCGTACTGGTTTTGGTGCGGTGTCTGTGGCTGTGGGCGGTGCGCTGGTGTTGGGTGCGGGTACTGTGATGGTGCTGCGTTCCCGCCGCCGCGCCTCCTAGCGCTCGCCGCGTGAGGAGCGCTGATATGGTGAAGCCCCCGCGGCTGAGAGGATGACTCTCGGCCGCGGGGGCTTTGTTTTTAATTTATGAGGTTGTTATTCTTTGATTTCTTCAAAGCGGGTCGTATCAAAATCCCGTTCCTTTTTAGGTGATGAGTTTGCGACATGGAATAAGTATTTTTTACCAGGCTGAGCTGTTGCAACGTAGGCGGGAACCTTCCAGCCTTCTGGGGCTTCATACAATGTGAGGGTACCGCATTCTTCTGTCTCAAAAAATCCTTTTGGTCTAATATCATTCATACCGCTTACTGTGCCGCCGCGCTCTTTCGTATATGCCTTAGTTACGGTGCAGGTAGCGGTGATACCGTCACTGTCGTCACGCATATAATGTGGCACGTAAACATAGACCCAGAAAGCAACTGCCAGGATGATTATGATGCCAATTAATTGATCTCGTTTTATCTTATCCAATATATACACTCCTTGACGGTGAAGTTTTTAAGATATGAAAATTTGTAAATAGTGTAATTAAATTACCCAACTCAGAACTCGAACCATGGTCCAATCGTAGCCATTCGAAACATTTTCTTTGAAGCCGTTTCTTAGTTCAGAGGCGGTTTTTCTTGTCGTGGTAACAGGAGAATGACGGAAACCTTCTGCTCTTTCGTCACTTATTTTCATGGAACCCTTCAGCCCACAAACCGGCAGGCTACATATCGACGTCAGCAAGACCCGAAATCTCTTTTTGGCGCTTAAAGTACGAAATGACTTCATCGCGGTTATCCAGCTGGTTCACCTTATCCACGTCAGCCGGATTATCCAGATCAGGCCAGCGACCATACTCAATCCTGAACCGAGTAATGACCAAGAGATAGTACTCATCATAATTTTTGCTCAACGGATTAATACGCGCACGCGACTTAGTGAGGAACCACATCCTGCTAGCGGTATCTTCATCCTTGGACTCACTATAAACAACGCTATCAATCGAGCCGATGGGGCAGATCCTCGACCCGAGAACAGGGGTGTGCATATTAATACCCTCAGAAGAAATCTTCATGTACGTGGCATTGACATGCCACAGGTAGAACAAGAGGAAAGCAGTCATGAGTATGTATACAACCTCCATGAAAGTACTCGTCTCTGCCCTTTCTAATGACAGGGAATAGCATACAAGCGGGAAGCCCGGGATAAAGACAATAATGTACGCCAGTAGCGCATCGATACGACTAATGTAGATGCCTTCACGCTTCTTCTTCTCGTCACGGCGTCGATTGATGATGTAAGCGGCAAGGGTGAGAATCGTGAAAATAGTCGTGATGATGGAGCATACGCCCCAAAAGGTAATAGCAGATTCTTGAGACATCATTTAGCTATTCGCTCCTTCAATCGGGTTGGAGTCGGTGATGGTAGTGGAGTGCGCATCGAGGATGCGTTGCAGATGCTCCGGGGCGTACTCGCCGCCAGATGCTGAAGCACCCACGGAGGATACGGCTGAGGGGCGCCCGTAGGTACGGCGACTGCCGCGTGAACGAACGCCCCCTCCATCAGCGACGGCTAATCGTGGAACCAAATAAACCGGTTTACTTATCCATCTCGTAGACCCAGCCGCCAGCGTTGCAGTAACGCTTACCATCCTTCTCAATGATGTAGTAGCCGGGCTCGTGGTTCTCGCACTTCTGGATAACCTCACGGGCCTCTCGGTTAGACTTCTCAAGGTTCGCCGCACGAATCTGGAAGAAAGCAAAGGTCGCAATATACGCCACCAGAACCAGCACGAGAGCGGCAATCGCCATGCCCTTACCCTTGCCGGTGCCGTTCTTAACCATGACCAGAGCGATTACAGCGAAAATAATGGTCGGGATGGTCAGGAACGAACCAATAACAAGGATGCCGGTCAGAGCGGAAATAATACCCAGAACCAGTGCGGTTACTGCCGCCCACTTCTTCTTCGGAGCCTCGACGGGTGCGCCGTATGCGGGCTGTGCGGCGGGTGCCTGCTGGGTGAACTGCGGCTGCTGCGGTGCAACCGGCTGCGGGGTGTTTTCAGACATGAAAGTCCTCATTTCGTATGTGGTTGGTGATTCTATCGATAGGGTGCCACCCCAGTGGGCTGGCATTTCCTAAGGATACCGTAGCGGGAGAAATCCCTTGATGAGAGTAGATAAATGTATATGCACGCACTGTTGTGCAATGTCTACAATGAGAAATTTTTCTCGCAACAGGGCGCAGAGGGTGCGCTTTGCCGCGAAATAGTGTAATGTTCGAAGTGGTGCAAAGCACTAACGGTGCGTATTTGATATTCGCGTATCTAATGCACATCTTCCGGCAACTCAACGACGAAAGAGGAACATCGTGTCCGATCGCGTACTCTCATCGCAGGCAGCCAAGGATGCCATTACTGCTCTCCAGAACATCATCAATGGCGGTCTGCAGAACGAAATCAACAACCTCAACCAGCAGGGTAACCAGCTGAAGGACCCCAACAACTGGGACGGCCCCCTGGCTGAGCGTTTCCGCAATGACACCTGGCCCGGCGTAGAAAACACCCTGCGTAACCTGACTCAGGAACTGACTGACCTGCGCGAGCAGCTCAACCAGATTTCTACCGATATCTTCCAGGCAGGTGGCGGCTCCTAAGCCTTCCCTGGTAAACGCCGTTTACCGCCCCGCTCCCCGGCTACGGGGCGGTGAGCGGTAGGCGGCGTTTTCTGTTATTCGGTTATACCCACGTTGTTTTCCAGGCATGGTGTACATGTCTGTCTACATCTGTTTAATCACCACACTTCCGTACTAACCACACCGAAAGACAACAGAGCATGAATCTGAATACTGAAAAAGTCAAGTACGATGATGCTACGTCGGATGCCCTCGCCAATGCCTGCCGCACCGTCGCGCAGAATATTGATAATGCATTACCCCCTCTTAAGAACTCACTGACAACGGCTCTGGAGGAGTTTAAAGGTCACTACGCCGATGTTGCGGCGGCAAATATTGATACCACCATTAGCGATGGTCGTGATATCGCCAGCATCTTCCGTCAACTGGCTGATGTGGTGGATCGCCTCAAAGAGTCAGCTCATAAGGAAAATGAGAACCGCGACCTTATGTACCACTATGAGCATGACCTGGGTGGTTTCCGTAAATGGTGGGTTGAAACGTTCGGAGGTGAACCGCCTAAGCCGACATCGTATAAGCCGGATACCTCGATTGACACCACATCGCTAGGTCATCGTGAGAGTACTGAGACCCGCTCAGGGAGTATGACTGTTTCTTCGGCGCGCCCTTCGACTGTGCGTGCTCTCTCCAATACTTTGGCGAACCTTGGTACTAGCTTTGATGCTGAGCCTGGCAAGCTCCGTAACTTGTCTACAGAGTTTATGGTTAAGTGCCAGTGGGGCTCCGTCGATGCTGAAAATCTCATCAGCACGTTTGAAGCGTGGAATAAGTCGAACGCTAATGATAAGACTTGGCTGGGCATCGTAGCCGATACTTTTGAAAAGTACGGTAGCTCGAGTCAGATTATTACCGTTGCTAATTCCACTCTGGAAGGTGCAATTAGTGCAGCTGGCGTTAGTACTGAGCGCCATGATTTGGAAGTTCCAGCGCCGGCTGTAGTAGGAATGTCCACTACCAGCGGTTATGTGAATGACCCTGTGAACGTTGCAACCGGTAACTTCATTGAAGAAGAGACCGACATGGCGTTCTCCGGCGTGGTTTCTGCTTGCTCTGTAACTCGCATGTACAACAGCGTGGCTGTTTTCGGTCAGCACGCTGTATCCGGTGTGTTCGGTGCGGGCTGGTCCTCGAATATTGAGAGCCGTGTGCAGCTGAACGTTGAGAATGCTGTCTGGACGATGGCTGACGGTCGTGAGGTTACCTTCGACCGAATGATTCGTGAGGACGGCACCCACGGCTATGCTCGTGCCCCGCGTGAAGCGTGGTGGCTTGAAGAGCTGCCCCTTACCCAGCTGATGGGTGAAGAGGGCTCTATTGCTGACCCCTCCCTGCGCTATATTTTGCACGCTACGGACTATGACGCCTCGTCCCTGCTGCGTATCTCTGACAACTCTGGAACCCAGCACATTTTCAGCCTCACTGGTGTTTACCTGGGTATGAGCGCTGGGGCAGGTACTGCTGTCGCATACCTGCGCGATGAAGAGGGTCGCGTTGGCGCTATCGTGCATCAGCGCGGTGCACGTATCGACGTGGAGTACACCGAAGGTGGCCTTGTCGGTGCTATTCACTCTTCACGTGGTCAGTCTGTGCGTTACGAGTACGTCACTCTTGACGGTCGTACCCACCTGTGTGCTGTGCACGGCGATGCCGGTACCCGCCGTTATGAACATGACGCTGCCGGTCTGATTCACCGTGTGGTAGCTAGTGCCGGCACTGTTGAGGTGACGAACTACTACGACCCGACCGGCCGCATTACCGAACAGGACACCGAATACGGTCGTCGTGTTCGCTACCGCTACCTGCCGAACGGCATTACTGACGTTGCGAATGAGGATGCCTCCTACACGAACCTGTGGATTAGTGACCAGTACGCACGCCTGACCGCTATTGTTGATGCGGAAGGTGGGCGTAGTAGCTATGCCTACGATGACTTTGGCAACCGTGTGAGTGTGGTAGACCGCGATGGTTCTCGCATTACCCGCTACAGCGATGAGCGCGGTCGTATTATTCGCGAGGTCACTGATGAGGGAGCAGAAACCCTCTACTCCTATGATGAGCAGGACCGTGTAGTGTCCGTAGCGGTGAGCGCTATTGAGACGGATCCGCGCGCTCGCCGTGCCGCCCGTCTGGCTCGTCGTGCCCGCCTGGAAGCTGAGGCTCAGGGCCGCACTCCTGAAGAAGCCGTTTCAGGCCAGGAGCCTGCCCAGAGCCCTGCCGTAAGCCCGATGACTACGGTGACTTACGAGTACGCGAATGATTTTGAGCGTAACCCTTCTTCTATGACTGACGGCAACGGTCATGTGACCCGTTTTGAGTGGGCTGACGGCCTGCTGCAGCGTGTGGTGAGCCCTGAGGGTGTTACTGTCTCCTTGGAGTATGACGAGTGTGGTCTGCTGACCGGTATTCGTAATGCTGAGCAGCAGCTGACCCGTTGCGAGTATTCTGCTGCGGGTCACCTGGTGAAGGTTGTTTCTGCTCTTGGGCTGGAGACTGAGTTCACCTATGATTCTGCCGGTCACATGGTGTGCCGTCAGGATCCGGATGGTTCCCGCTGGCGTTTTGAGTATGCTGCTGGTGGTCGCCTGGCTGCTTCGGTGGACCCTGCTGGTGCTCGCACCGAGTACGAGTATGGTCCGAGCGGTGACGTTGTTGCAATGGTTGACCCGCTGGGTCGCCGTATGGAGCGTTCCTTTGATACGAACGGCAATATTGACCGCATTACCCTGCCTGGTGGTGCGCAGTTCAGCTACGCCTACGATGGTTTGATGCGCCTGGTCCGCACCATTGACCCCGCCGGTGGTGTGTGGACTCGCGAGTATGATGCCGCAAGCACCCTGACCGCGTTGATTGACCCGACCGGTGTGAGTGTACGTACCTCCGTCGATTCCTCGCGCAAGACCATCACCACCAATGATGGTGTTGATCGCGTGCGTATCTCGTGCGACCACCTGGGCCGCCCGGTGCGTACCGAGGTTCTCTCTGAGGATTCTGGTCCGCAGGTTAGTACCGATGCTGACGACCCGACTGTCTCCACGATGGTTTATGACGGCGCGGGTAACCCCGTGCAGGTTCTGGACGCTGAGGGCGGTCTGAGCCGCTACGAGTACAACGGCTCGAACCAGATGGTACGCATGATTTCCCCTGCGGGTCGTGTGACCGAGTACAGCTACGATGTGTGCGGTCGACTGGCTGCAACCTATGAGGCTGCCGGTACTGCTGAGCAGTCTGTGACTCGTTACGAGTACGACGCTGATTTCCGTCTGATTCGCCAGGTGTACGGTGACGGCTCTGAGGCACGCGTTCGCTATGACGCGTGCGGTCGTGTGCTGTCTATTACCGGTTCCGGTGTGGCTTCTCCGGTGTTCTACACCTGGGATTCTTGTGGCCGTGTGAAGAGCATCCGCGATAACAAGTGGGGTACTCGTTCGTTCACCTATGACGCCGCTTCTCAGGTGGTTGCGGTGACTAATGGTGCCGGTGGCGTGACCCACTACCGTTATGACGAGGCGGGTAACGTTACCTCCGTGATGGACCCTGCCGGTCGTATTACCAGCTACGAGTATGACCTGATGGGCAATGTTCTGGCGGTAACCAATCCGCTGGGTGTGCGCACTACCTCTACCTATGATGCTGCCGGTCGTCTGCTGACCAGCACTGACGGTAATGGTGCTGTACATTCCTTCGGCTATGACCGTGACGGTGTTCCCTGTTCCCATTCGGTGAATGGTTCTTTGCTGTACCGTATGGAGCGTGATTCTGCGCGCCGTACGATGACGACTTATGATCACGCGGGCGTTGATGCGTTTGGTGCTCCCGTAGTGACCGTCGAGTCCTACGACCGCTTGGGCCGTTTGGTTCGTCAGCGCCGTGAGTTTGGTGCACAGATTCCGCAGTCTTTCCGTACCGAGTACATGGACGAGACTGGCGGCTACGAGCTGTCCTACGCTTACGATGCTGATGGTCTGCGCACTGAGTTTGTGCACCCTCTGGGTTCGAGCGCTTATGCGTATGATGCTGCTGGCCGCATGGTCAAGCAGACTGATATCACCGCGTACCGCCTGGATGGAACCGCCGTTACCTCTGAGTCTCGTGTGGAGTCTTCCTTCGAGTACAACGCGGTAGACGCGCTGGTGCGTGCGCAGGTGTCTGATTTGGCGGGTACCTGGGTTCGCGAGTTCGGCTACCGTGGCGCGCACATGAGCTCTGTGACCGAGCAGCCCGCTGAGGCAGACTCTTCTGAGGCTCTGCACACCGAGATTATTCGTGATGATTTGGGCCGTATTAGCGGCGTGGATTCGCCTGCTGGTCTGGTCATGTACACCTACACTGACGCGCAGATGCTCTCTTCTGCTGTTCGCGGTACCGAGACTCTGCGTTGGGCCTATGATGCCGCTGGCGCGCTGGTGCGTGTTGAGTACTTTGATAGCGCCCAGCCGCAGAATGCTTGGGTGAAGGTGCTGGTTACTGATGAGGGTGCCCGCGTTCGTGCAGTGTGCGTCTACGCTGTGCAGGATGAGGCGAAGGCTGATTCCCGGTCGGCTGAGTTTGCGTCTGCTGTTGAGGATGCTCAGGTGTGGCTTCCGCAGTGCCCGGAGTCTGTGGAACTTGAGGGCGTCACTTTGGTGCCGGTTTCGACGAGTGTGTTCTCCTACGACGGTAATGATTCGCGTCTTCTGCAGGTTTCTTCGGACGGTTCCGGCTCGTCCCTAACCTATGGTGCGGCTGGGTTCGTGAGCTCGGTGGCATCGTGGGGTTCTGCGGACGATTCGGCTGTGTCCTTCTCTCTGCTGTGTGCCTCTACTGATGGTCGTGTGCTTGCTGCCGGTGGTGCGCCTGCTGGTGCACCCGAGTTTGGCGTACCCTCAACCGGTGCTCGCGCTAATGCTGGTGCCGGTGCTGGTTCTGTGGCTGGTTTTGATGCTTCGGTGATGCACCCGCTGGTGTGGGACGAGAATTCGTTCGTTCCGCGTGTGCTGGGTGTGGGCGGCTCGTCGATGCCTTCTGTGGGTTCGCTGGTTCCTGGTGCTGGTTCTGGTGCTGGCCTGTTGGATCCGTATGGTTGGGCGTCTTTGGGTGTTGTTGCGCCTGCTGTGCCTTCTGCTCAGGGCGCTTCTGCTACTGGTGGTGCGCCTGTGTTGCCGGATTCGCTGGTTGGTGTTTCTGCGGCTTCGGGCCTGGTGCTGGGTGCTTCTGGTTTTGAGGTGTTGGGTGCTCGCGTGGTGGATTCGCGTGTGGGCCGTTTTACCGCGCCTGATCCTTTGGCTGCGCCTGTGGGTGCTGGTTGGGGTGCTGACCCGTTCTCGTTGGTGGGTGGTAATCCGGTTTCTTTGGTGGATCCGTGGGGTTTGTCGCCGGTGTCGGTGGAGGACTTCAATAAGTATCGTGAGCAGAAAGCATCTTCTGGTATTACCGGTTGGGTCAAGAGGACAGCTTTAGGTGTCGCAAATAAAGCTAGCGAAATCTGGCAGGATGCAAAGGATCTGTGGGGTAAGGTAAAGGCGGAAGCGAAGGCTGCCTGGAACGATCCCAAGAAATGGCTATGGGAGAATAAAGCATATATTGGCGGTGCCTTCTTGTTTGGTGCTGGAATGCTTATAGGTACTCTATCTGTTGCTGGTGGTCCTCTTACTATGGTCCTGGTAGGTGGCTTGGCTGGGGCGGTTTCTAGTGCCGGCATGTCTATGATGACTCAAAAGGCACAGAAGGGATCTGTGGACATGGGGGAGATGCTGAAGGACGCAGCGATTGGTGCCGTAGTTGGTGGTATTACCGGTGGTATTGGTGGTCGTATCGTGGCTAGTGCTAAGAATATCGCCGGGGTGGTTACGAAACCTAATCCGTCGGCGGAGTTCGTAGCCCGAGTGACTGATTGGAAGTGGGCAAATAACCTGATCCGTAAGGCTGTCGACTATAAGCCTTGGACCAGCTTGAAGGGAACCTCAGGGGTTGCCGATGATGTAGCCATGATGGCTCCTGCACGTGAAACTAAGGAGTTCTTTTCGAAGCAGGTCGCACGACTCATGGCACCGGGTCAGCATAAGGCAATATTTTCTTCCGGTTGGTGGCACAATCAGGCTGTAACGCAGCTAACCACTTCGCAACCGCTTAAGCATACTGTTAAGTATGCAGTGAAACATACGGTAAATAATTTTGTGCCTGCATTGTCTGCTGGGGTAACGTCATTCCGACATCAAGTCGAGGAGGATTCACACAACCAGGAAAATGGGAATGGGTAAATGAAAGGAGTAGGGTGCGTATTTTCTTTGAAACCTTAAGAGTGCTGTGGCTTATTTGCCTCTGGTTCGCCTTTATCTTCATGGCCCTTGCATCACTAGGGATGAGTGTTATTGACGTTTGGCCGTGGGGCGCGATGTTCTTCGTTGCAGGTCCTATAGGCCTCTCAGCCATAGATACGGTGCGTAGTAAAAGCTACGGCTATGAAGCAAATGGCGGTCTCTTCCACCACTTCTTTATCTTCGTTCACTCCATCAGCGCAGTGGGCTTGATTGTACTGACGGTTCTAACCGCTTTTGGGGTACTGCGCACTGCGGATGCAATGCTGTGGACCCCTGAGACGAACTTCGCTTCCTGGTACATGGTTGGCGGGCTAATCATCGCCTTCGTCCTCATCCAGCGCATCGAGCCTAATGACGATATTCCTGACCTGCAGCGCATGGAGCAGATGAATAGGCGCTCAACCCGTGTGGGTGTTGTGGCGGCGGCTATTTTCACGGTTCTGTGCCTTGTGGTTCCTCTGACCAGTTTCATGACTGCAGGCTATGATCCGGCGGCTCTGGCGGTTGCGCTTTTCCTGGCCCCTGGGTTCCTGCGTGTTATGCGTGAGGGCCTCTTCTATCTGCAGGGCACCCGCTTTGAGGAGGGGTCTGAGGGGTACCGCACCTTGCGTGCCGCGTGTATTGGCGTGGCTGGCCTGGCGGGGTGTATCGCGCTCGGGTACTTAGGCTATTCGCTGGTCCGCAAGGAGTGGTTGCCCGCGCTGTTCTTTGCGGCGTCGGTGGCGATGAATGGGTGGTCGGTGAAAAAGTACGTCACTGTGGGTATCACCATTCCCGAGAAAGAAGATGATGAAGCCCCCAAGACCATAGCTGACTAAATAGAATATGCAAGAAGCCCCTGGGCTGAGAGACCATCTCTCAGCCTAGGGGCCTTCTGCATGCCCTCGGCGGCTCACCTGAGCACCACCACCACCCGTTGGTGAATGGTCGCCTGGTCTTGACCCGGGCCTTGCGCCTAGTTAACTTTCTGGTCGATTAGCCCATAGAGCGCATCATGTTGCTCTATATTTCCGCCTATCAGAGCTTTTTATCTGCATAGAGTATTCTTGGGGAAGGTATGCCGCCTGCCGGTGGCGTGCTTCCGGATATTCACCAACCACACGAAACGAGAACCCGTCATGCGCACTTTCCTGATTGTCTTCTGGGGTGTTGATGCGTTTGGCGCGCTGGTGCGTGTTGAGTACTTTGATAGCGCTCAGCCTGAGAATGCTTGGGTGAAGGTGCTGGTCACTGATGAGGGTGCCCGCGTTCGCGCAGTATGTGTCTACGGTGTGCAGGATGAGGCGAAGGCTGGCTCCCAGTCGGCTGAGTTTGCCTCTGCTGTTGAGGATGCTCAGGCGTGGCTGCCGCAGTGCCCGGAGTCTGTGGAGGTTGAGGGCGTCACTTTGGTGCCGGTTTCGACGAGCGTGTTCTCGTATGACGGTAATGATTCGCGTCTTCTGCAGGTTTCTTCGGATGGTTCTGGTTCGTCGTTGACCTATGGTGCGGCTGGGTTTGTGAACTCGGTGGCGTCGTGGGGTTCTGCTGAGGATTCGGCTGTGTCCTTCTCTCTGCTGTGTGCCTCTACTGATGGTCGTGTGCTTGCTGCCGGTGGTGCGCCTGCTGGTGCACCCGAGTTTGGTGTGCCCTCAACCGGTGCTAATGCTGGTTCTGCGTCTGGTTTTGATGCTTCGGTGATGCACCCGTTGGTGTGGGATGAGAATTCGTTCGTTCCGCGTGTGCTGGGTGTGGGTGGTTCGTCGATGCCTTCTGTGGGTTCGCTGGTTCCTGGTGCTGGTTCTGGTGCTGGCC
>OAVR01000159.1_pt1 | contig 28991 bp, 29 predicted proteins | sample 1476451 | NCBI WGS metagenome assembly OAVR01 (sample SAMEA2580105, study PRJEB22360) | human gut metagenome | biome: human gut; feature: human-associated habitat; material: faeces | place: Denmark | collected 2008/2010 | reverse complement strand
TATGGAATGTTTTCCGCCTCCGCCCGTGTTCCGGCAGTAGCCGATGGCGCGCCAGCCACCCTCGCTACTTTCCGAACCTTCTGCGGGCAGTTCCAGCATGTAGTAGGTGCGGGTCGGGTGGGTCAGTTCCTCAAGGAACATGTCGATGTGCCAGGCGTCGGCGGGGAACAGGGTGGTCTCCATGCGGTGCATGGCCTGCACGTCCGCAAGTTCGGCAACGCGCAGGCGGACGCCCAGAGCTAGGTCGTCTCGCACGATATTTTCAGTAGCGCTCACTAGTTATCCTTCTGGGCAGCAGCCTGTGCCGCCTGCTTCTGCTGGCGGGCGAGCATTGCGGCGGGGACCTTTGCATCCGAGTCGCGCAGGTACTGGGCGGAGGTGTCCTCGCTCAGGTTCTCTACGCCCAGGCGCGCCGCAGCGGCGACCAGGTACTCGGCGTGCGGGTGAACCTCGCGAGCGGAATCGACGATAGTCCAGCCGTGCTCCTCGAGGGTCTCGGCGTACAGGCCAGCACCGTAACCGTAGGCATAGGAGGGAGCCCCACCGGGCAGAATTTCGGAGGCGGGGCATACGTTCGGGCCGTCCACCAGGCTGTAGCCTGCGACGTTCACGCGGTAGCGGGCGGAGTAGACTTCGCGGCGGCGCGCGTCGGAGAGTACGAGTAGCTCAGCACCTTCTACAAGCTCAGCACTTTCAGCAGAGGCGAACGCTCGTTCTACGTTCTCTTCCCCGGCAGTATCCTCGGCAGCCGCACCAGACACAGCACGCTCAGCCAGCGCGGTCAGGCTCATCATGCCGTACACCGGCACCGACCAGGCAAAACCCAGAGCGCGCGCAGTAACGATACCGGCACGCAGACCCGTAAAAGGTCCCGGGCCGGTACCGGTCAGAATCGCATCCAAATCTTCGCCGCGCACGCCAGCGTCCTGCAGGGCCGCCTGCGCGTAGGGGCCCATCACCTCGGCGTGGGAGCGGGTATCTTCACTCTCGTAGCGGGCGAGGATTTCGAAGGACGCACCGGCTTCGGAGCCGTGCACACGGGCGAGCGCCACAGATGCGGTGGCGGATGAATCAAGGGCAAGTACTAGCACCCTATCATTCTAACGCGCGGGCTCTAGGCGCTCTGCAGGGCCTCTTTCAATGCGTCAAAAGCGTGCTCCCAGCGGGGGCCGAAGGCACGCACCCGCAGCAGGCGAGGTTCGGGGGTGTCCGCTTCCTCGTCGCTTTCGTCTTCGTCGTCCCAGCTGAACTCTTCGGCGCCCGAGTAGGCGAAGCGTGCATCCGCACCGGTCAGGCGGGTGAAGTCCAGCTCCAGGCGGGAATCGCTCAGATGCTCTGCCTTATCGCGGCCCCACTCGATGACGGTCACCGAGCGCGGCAGGGAGAATTCCAGGTCCAGGTCGTCGAGCTCTTCGGCGCTGGAGAGGCGGTAGGCATCCACGTGCACCAGGTCGGGGCCGCCGGGGCGGGGGCCGTCCGGCAGGTTTGGGTGCACGCGCGAGAGCACGAAGGTCGGTGAGATAACACCTTCGCGCACGCCCAGGCCTTCGCCCAGGGAGCGGGTGAACGTGGTCTTGCCCGCGCCGAGCTCGCCCGAGAGCAACAGTACGTCCCCTGCGTTCAGGTGCTGTGCCAGGGTGAGCGCCAGGCGGCGCGTATGGTCGGGGCCGGTCACGTCCAGGTCGAGGGCGGCAGAAATGTATTCAGCGCTCATTAGCCCTCCTGCTCCTGCCCGGTACCCCACAGCTCGTTCAGCTCAGCTTCAACCCAGGAGCCGCCGACGTAGAGACGCTCCACACGGGGAGAAATACGGGTCACGATTTCGTAGTTAATGGTCTGCGCCGCTTCAGCCCACTCCTCTACGGGCGGGTTCTCGCCAGCGCCAAAAAGGATGGCGGGCGCGCCCAGGTACCCCAGGGCGGGATCGCTCAGGCCGGGTTCGCCCAGGTCAACGACCATCTGGTCCATGGCGACGCGGCCAACCACGCGGTAGGTCGTACCCTCCGCATTGTTAGGCACGGAGCCGTTCTCCACGTTCTGTGCACCCGGGTAGATGCGCACCGGCGCGTTCTCCGCGATGCGCGGCACGCCGTCCGCGTAGCCGAGAGGCACCAGAGCCAGGGTGGTCGGCTTTTCGGTGTGGTAGCGCAGACCGTAGGAAACACCCTGACCTGCGGGAACTTCCTTCACGGCGGCAATGTAGCTACTCACCGTCATGACGGGCTTCAAACCCAAGTCTTCAGACGTAACACCCGGCAGCGGGGAAAGACCGTACAGAGCAAGGCCGCAACGCACGCCGTCACCGAGCAGACGCTCCTCCGTATCCCAGCCCTCCAGGGAGGCGGTCAGGGTCGCCGGCGAGTTCGCCAGGTGCACAATCTTCGGGTCCAGGCCAGCCTCACGAGCCTGAGCCACAAAAGTATCCAGGGTATTGAGCTGCTGTGCAGTCTCGGCGCGGGTCGGCTCATCCGCAACCGCCAGGTGGCTAAAAATACCCTCAACCGTAATCAGACCGGCATCCTCCAGGGAAGCGGCGCGAGCCACCAGCGCAGGCCAATCCGCCGCGGTGGCGCCGTTACGGCCCAGACCGGTATCAGCCTTCAGATGCACGATAGCGCGCTCGCCGGTGCATTCAGCGGCGGCGGCAACCGCCTCCAGGTCCCAACCGGAAACACCCAGACGAATCTTCTCCTGTAGCGCCGCATCAAAGTCGGTAGAGGGGGTGTGCAGCCACGCCATGAGCGGCGCATCAATACCGTCGGCACGCAGTTCCAGCGCCTCGTTCACGTGCACCACGCCCAGCAGGTCAGCGCCGGCGGCGATAGCCGAACGTGCCACCGGGTACGCGCCGTGACCGTACGCATCCGCCTTAATCACAGCGATGAGCATGCGGTCACCAATGAGTTCCTTGAGTCGGCGCACGTTATGTTCCAGCGCGTCAAGATCAATCGTGGCGCTACGTTCCACCTGGCCGGGAGCGCAGGGCGGGCAGTAAAGCGGTTCGGCAGGCTGCTGAGGGTGAGTCATGGTCCTTCACGGTCCTTCTGACGGGCGGGTACTACAGGCTGCGCTTGGTCAGCCTCTCTTCTACTAAATTCTAGACCTCCCGGTGTGCGAAAGTCCTATCGCGCTACACTAGGTCAGGTACACCTTTGAGAGAGGAAAGCATCGATGAGCACTCTGCCGCCGGTTCGGACGGTTCACGTGTATTCCATGCACACCGACCCCTTTGCGCAGCCCGGTAGCGGAGATGCAGGCGGCATGAACGTCTATATTGCCCGGTCGGTGCACGCCATGCTGGAGCTCGATCCGGAGCTGCGGGTTGAGGTTTTCACGCTGGACCGCGGTGAGGCGCTTCCGACCGATTCGCCGTTCCGTCAGCCTCCTCAGCCCGGCGAGCGCCTTGTGCGCCACAGTCTTGATCTGCCCTCCGCCCGTGGTCTTTCGAAGAATGAGCTGGCTGCGGTCACCGATGATTTTGCGCAGGCGTGCGTCGAGCAGGCACTGTACACCCCGGATATTATTCACGCCCACTATTGGCTGTCGGGTCAGGCTGCGGCTCGTGCATCCGAGCTGTGGTCGGCGAAGGGCGTTGGCTTCCCGGTTCCTGTTCTTTTTACTCCGCATACGACGGCTGCTGCCAAGGATGCGCGCCGCGGCGAAGGTGAGGCGCCCGAACCCGAGGAGCGCTATGCCGCCGAGCGCCTGATGAGTAGCTCCGCGAGCCGGGTGATTGTGAATACTCCCCTGGAGGCGCAGCAGATGGGCGAGTATTACGGTACGGACGCGCAGAAGCTTGCCATTATCCCGCCGGGTGTTGACACCTCGATTTTCCATACGATTCCTGGCGTGCATCCGCTCAATGACACCTCTGAGACTCGTTGCCGCATTGTTTTTGCCGGTAGGCCTCAGCCGTTGAAGGGCCCGCATCTGCTGGTGGAGGCACTCGCGCTGCTCCCCGATGACTTGCAGGTGGACGTAGATATTATTGGTCGTTCCGATTCGGATTATGAGCGCCGCCTGTTGCAGCGTGCAGCTGAGCTGGGTGTGGCGGATCGGGTGCATTTGAAGGACCCGGTTCCGGCGTCTGGGTTGGCGAACATTTTCCGTGCCGCCGATATTGTGGCGTCCCCGTCCTCATCTGAGACGTTCGGTTTGGTGGCGCTGGAGGCGCAGGCATGCGGCGCGGCGGTGCTCGCTACGGATGCTGACGGTCTGCGCTATGCGGTGGAGAACCACCGTACGGGTCTGCTGGTGGCGCCTCGTACTCCGCAGCGTTGGGCTGCGGCTATTGAGCGTCTGGTGCGTGCCCCGTATCTGCGTCATTCGTTGGGTGCGAACGCGGCGGCGCGTGCCCGCACGATGGGTTGGGATCAGACGGCGCGCCGAACCCTTGAAGCTTATGCTGAGGTACGTGAGGGTATCTCGCAGTAATGTATTTTTCACGTTGTGAGGAGTTTTAATGTCTTTCTCCATGAGCCGCGATGAGTTCGCCGCGTACCTGGATTCGGTGCGTATTACCGGTGAGGTAGCGACCGCCCGAGAGAATAACCTGGACCATATTCAGGGTTTCCTGGATGGTAATGAGCACCTTGAGTTTGGTGTGCAGTGGACCCGCGAGTGGGATTACGATTCGGTGTTTGAGGTGATGGTCCGCCGCGCGGGTCTGAACCCGGACCGTTCGCATACTCACGGTCAGGACACTATTGGTGCCGAGCAGTGCATCAGCGCGCTGGAGGAGTACGCCCGTATCTTTGGCGAGGCGGTGCGTGCGGGTTCTCGTATTCTGTTTGCGACCGGTCACCCGGCGGGTCTGTTCCCCATGTACGCGGTGATGGCTGCGGCGGCGAAGGCTGCTGGTGCTGAGGTTCTTCAGATTGAGGAGGGCGAGCGTTTCCTGGACGGCGACGTCCGCCAGATTATGGATGTCGTGATGTTTGAGCAGTACGGCAACCTGCAGCATACGCATTTCCCCGGCCCGATGCGCATCGCTTTGGATCAGCTGGAGGCGCGTGGCGTGACCCCGGACCTGGTGGTTTCGGATCACGGTATGGGTGGTTATGCGGCGTCTACTCGTAAGCTGCTGACGATTGGCATTGCGGATTGTAATGATCCGGGTCTGTTTGTTGCGGCTGAGCAGGGAGATTTGCCGGTGTGCGTGCCGATGGACGATAACGTTCCGCCGCGCCGTTATGAGCCGATGATTGATTTCATTTTGGATCGTGCGGGGCTTGAGCGTCCTTAATGTCCCTTTTACGCCGTGTGCGTAGGGTTTGTTATTGAGCCTCCGGGGTTTGTCTTTTTATATGCCGGTTATTGTTTTTCTGCAGGTGCGTGAAACATACCGGTAGTTTTGGGAGTTTCTTAGCTCCACTAGGCATTCTTCCCGGAGGCTCTTATTCTCTTCTTTTTCTGTGATTGATTTCATCACACCGGAGCGACTTTGCCTCTTCATTCTTCGAGACGGAAGACCCCCGACCCCGTAGAATAGTTTACGGAACACGTTTATGCGCTCTGTGGGCTCATATAACGCTCCACTAGGCGTCTTACCAGCGCCTTTGCCGTAGTCTCTGCCATTATTTTCACTCAGTAAGATTAAGGGTTCACTCATTCATCAGGACAAAGACTAGGACACGATTCCCTATTCACCGATAATTAGGGGTAAATGTGCCTATTCGCCGCTCTCAGTCCACGACACAGGACAAATTTCCGGGGAAGATTACACCGTTGAAAGTACAAGATCGTCTTAAAAAAATGTGGGGTTCAGACTTCGTCGTCAAGCGAAGCTGGCATCCCAAGGTTCAGCGTGCCCTTTACTTTGGCGATTTTCTCGCCATTGCTATTGCGGTTGTCGCTGCGCATCTGATTCGTTTCGGGTGGGAGAATGCTGACCTGCCCTATGTGAACGTTTGGCCTATTAACGCCCTGGATGGCCGTATTCCCGCTATTGATTACATCTTCCTGGGCGTTGGTATGGTTGTCGGCTGGTGGTTTATCCTCCAGGTGAACGGCTCCCGCAGCCTGCGCATCATGGGGTTCGGCACTGAGGAGTACCGCCTCATTACTCGCGGTACTACTTACTTTTTCTGCCTGCTGATTATTGTGGCGTTCTTCCTTAAGGTTGACGTCACCCGTATGTACCTGCTGATTGCTTACCCGCTGGGTCTGTTCCTTCTGCTCGTTGAGCGTTGGCTGATTCGTCAGGGTCTGGTGCGTTCGCGTACTCGCGGTCGTGCGTTGACTCGCGTCATGATTATTTCTGATGTGACGACCGGTCAGCACCTGTACAAGAACCTGAAGGATGTGGTTGCTTCCGGCCTGTCCCCCGCTGCGTTCTACCTGCCCGGTTTCACCCCGGGTACTACTGTTGCTGGCGCTCCGATTCCGGTCCTTGGTTACAGCACTTCTCCGGCTGACATTATGGAGGCCATCCGCGAGAACGATATTCACATGGTCGCGGTTACGAATGGTCACCACTTGAGCCCGGATCAGGTTCGTCTGCTGGGTTGGAAGCTTGCTGATGCGCATATTTCGCTGATTATGGCTCCTGCGACGACCGATATTGCTGGTCCGCGTATGCACATGCAGCCGCTGAATGGTCTGCCGCTGGTGCACGTGTCGACGCCGCGTATTACCGGTCTGTCGGCGTTCTTCAAGCGCGCTGTGGATGTTGTGTCTTCGGGTCTGGGTTTGATTCTGCTGTCTCCGCTGTTCCTGGTGGTGGCGCTGCTGGTCAAGCGTGATGGCGGTCCGGTCTTCTTCCTGCAGAACCGTGTGGGTCTGAACGGTGAAATGTTCAAGATGGTGAAGTTCCGTTCGATGCGTACTGACGCCGAAGAGGTTAAGAAGCGCCTCATGGAGCAGAACGAGGGTAACGGCGTGCTCTTCAAGATGAAGGACGACCCGCGTATTACCCCCATCGGTAAGTTCATCCGTAAGTACTCGATTGATGAGTTGCCTCAGCTGTGGAACGTGTTCATTGGCGATATGTCGCTGGTGGGTCCGCGTCCTCCGCTGGTTGAGGAAGTTGAGCAGTACGAGGACATTGCGTACCGCCGTCTGCTGGTGAAGCCCGGTATTACCGGTCTGTGGCAGGTTTCTGGCCGTAGTGACCTTTCTTGGGAAGAGTCGGTTCGTCTGGATCTCTACTATGTTGAGAACTGGTCGCTTACCGGTGACCTCATTATTCTTCTGCGTACTGTCCGTGCGGTTTTCGCTAAGGAAGGCGCGTACTAAGAAGAGTTGGGGGGGTCTCCCGCTGGTATGTATGCCGTTTTTGAAGATGCTGTTCCGGCACAGGCAGCTTGGCATCATCCATTGATATAAACGCACAGAAGGGGCGTGAATCCATTTCCGGTGGATTCACGCCCCTTCCTTTGTGCCTTCTGCCTGGTTCATTGAGAGACGCTCTAGAATCTCTGGAGGGCGTTAGGCTGGAGGCGGCGTACTGGGCGCCTCTGCCCTATTCGGCGATGAGTCGCGCAATGACTTCGGGGAGCATCTCCGCGACGCGGGTTGCCGGGGCGGGGCCCAGCAGTGCGTCCTTGACGCTTCCGGTGGCGCTGGCGCGTGCGGCTTCACCGTGCAGGTAGACTGCGAGCGCACCGATGGAGGCGTAGGTGCAGTCTTCCAGGGTTTCTCCGCGGGCTTCGAAGGCGGCTACGGTCTGGGCGAGCAGGGCGCCGTAGATGCCGGTGAGGGTGTCTCCGCTGCCTGCGGTGGCGAGCCAGGGGCTTCCTCCGGCAACGCTGTAGGTGGCGCCGTTGGGTGCCGCAATGAGCGTGTAACCGCCCTTGAGCATGACGGTCGCGCCGGAGAGTTCGGAGGCGGCACGCACCCAGCGGAAGGGCTCTGCGTCAATGTCCTTGCGGCTGGGTACGATGGCTTCGCCCAGGTGCTTCTTCCAGGTTTCGGGGGCGAGCTCGTGTACGACCCGCAGGAATCGTTCGAGTTCTGCCGCGTGCGGGGTGAGAATCTTGTGGGATCCGAGGTGCTTACCGGTTGCCATGTATTCTGCCGCCAGGTCGCAGGCACCAGCGTCGAGGATTGCGGGTTCGGGCGAGTGGAGCAGGTAGCGGTTCTTGTCCAGCGAGTCGTAGCTGGAGCCGGAGCCGCCGGCCCAGACGGTGACCCTCTGCAGGGCGGGTGCGCCGCTGAAGTAGACGGTTTCGGGGTTGTGGGCGATCATGAGCTGGCGGAGCTCGTGGGAGTTGGCACCGAAGCGAACCATACCAACGCCGGTGTTGAGGGCAGCACGCACACTCATGAGGGCTGCGCCGGGGTATTCGAGGCTTCCAGTGAGCATGCCGAGTACGCCGCGAGTGTACTTGTGGGAGTGCTCGTCGGGGATTTCGATGAGTTCGCGGTAGTCTTCGCGGTCGAGAACACGCAGGGCGGGCTTGTGGGCGTCGAGGGCTTCGGGCACGCCCAGGTCGTAGAGTTTGATGTCTCCGGAGTGGACGCTGTGGCTGGTGCCTGCCGGCAGCTTGTGACCGATGAAGGTGACGGTGCGGTCGGCACGCAGGGAGGGTTCGTGCACGGTTCCGCGGTTGTTGTCGACTCCGGAGGGGGTGTCGACGGCGAGGACTGCGCCGAGCTTACCGTCGAGCTGCGCGGCGCGGAGTACGCCCAGGTATTCGCCGGCGCTACCGCGTACGGCGCCGCTGGAGCCGGTACCCAGGATGCCGTCGATGGTCAGGTCGTAGCCGGCAAGCTGCTCGTGGGTGTGTTCGGGGTCGAGCACGCGGGTGCCTTCGCCGCCTTCGCGGGCGATGAGTTCGAGGTTCTTTTCGCTGGAGTCGAAGATGACTGCATCAACGCGGTGACCCTTGGCGCTAAGGCGGGCGCCGGCGTAGATGGTGTCTGCGCCGTTGTTGCCCGGACCGATGAGCAACAGGATTTTGGCGTTGTCCTTGCCGCGGAGCAGGTCCTGTGCTTCGGCTGCGACGGCGTCTGCGGCGCGTTGCATGAGGTAGCCGTCGTAGTCGGCGGCTTCGATGTAGGGCTTTTCTGCTTCGCGTACCTGGGAAGCAGTGTAGATGAGCTTCATTGCTGTCTCCTTGGGTGGCACCGTGCGGGCCTTAGGGGTCACCGGGTGTGGTGTTGATGTGGCTCTGCGTTAATCGTCGGTGGCGTTAGTTTTCGTCGGTGTCGTCGCCGGCGATGACGCTGAGTCGGTAGCTTTCGGGGTTGAACTTTTGCAGGTGCGCCAGTTCTGCATCGCTGAGGTATTCGGCGGTTGCGATGGCGATGGCGATGGGTTCATCGTGGGTCAGCGACAGGTGGATGCGGTTGATGCCGAGTTCTTTAGCACGGCGGGCGATGGTGCCCTGAATGATGAGGTAGGGTTGGCCGCTTTCGGCGGTGGCGACTTCGCAGTCTTGCCAGTTGAGTCCGGCGGGTGCTCCGAGTACTTTTGCGACTGCTTCTTTAGCGGCAAATCGTACGGCTTGGGAGCGTACGTTCCGGGTGCGTTCGTTGGGGGTGAAGACGCGGCGGACGAAGGCTGGTGTTTCGGTCACGATTCGCTCGAATCGTTCAATGTTGACGGTATCTACGCCGATTCCCATGATCATGAGCTTCACCTTTTACGGTAGGGGTGGTAACCGCGTCCTGTTTGCGGTTTCTCTTGTTTTAAGTCTAGCGAGATTCGTTTCTTTTAGGTGGGATAGCGTCAAATATGACGCATGGTTGATGCCTGTTTCACAGCGTCATTTGTGTTGGTTAATCCACGAATAACCGCCCGATTAAACGACAAGGGCGGTGGTTGAGTTCTTAGAGAACTCAACCACCGCCCTTTCGTTATCGCCGAGGCGATTTCCGAGGATTACTCCAGATGATTACTTCTGAGGACTACTCCACGGTCACGGACTTTGCGAGGTTACGCGGCTGGTCAACGTCCAGGCCCTTAGCTTCTGCCAGTGCGCATGCGAAAATCTGCAGGGGCACGGTTGCCAGCAGGGGCTGCAGCAGCGAGGGGCATGCCGGGACGGTGATGAGGCGGTCTGCGTAGGGCTTGACGGCCTCGTCGCCTTCCTCGGCGATGACGATGGTGAATGCGCCACGAGCGCGCACTTCCTGGATGTTGGAGACGACCTTGCCGTGCAGGGAGTCGCGACCGTTTGCGGAGGGAACCACCACGATGACCGGCTGGCCTTCATCGATCAGTGCGATGGGGCCGTGCTTGAGCTCGCCTGCTGCGAAGCCTTCAGCGTGGATGTAGGTGATTTCCTTGAGCTTGAGTGCGCCTTCCATTGCGACGGGGAAGCCCACATGGCGGCCGAGGAAGATCACGGAGGAGGCATCCTTCATTTCGACGCCCAGTTCCTTGACCTGGGTGTCGTTGTCGATGACCTTCTGAATCTTTGCGGGCATGTTCTGCAGCTCGGCGAGGATCGAAGCGATTTCGTCCTTGTACTTGTTGCCGCGCAGCTGTGCCAAGTACAGGCCGAGCAGGTATGCTGCGGTGATCTGTGCCAGGAATGCCTTGGTGGATGCCACTGCGATTTCGGGGCCTGCGTGGGTGTACAGCGCAGCGTCGGATTCGCGGGGCAGGGTCGAGCCGTGGGTGTTGCAGATGGAGATAACCTTTGCGCCCTGTTCGCGTGCGTGGCGCACTGCCATCAGGGTGTCCATGGTTTCACCGGACTGCGAGAGTGCCACGATGAGGGTCTTCTCGTTCACGATGGGGTCGCGGTAGCGGAACTCGTGTGCGAGCTCGACCTCGGTGGGGATGCGGCACCAGTGCTCGATGGCGTAACGTGCCACCTGGCCTGCGTATGCTGCGGTACCACATGCGACGACGATGATCTTGTCGATGCTGCGCAGCACCGAGTCGTCAATGTTCAGTTCGTCGAGGGTGAGGTTACCGTTCTCGTCGAGGCGGCCCATGAGGGTCTGCTCAACTGCGGTGGGCTGCTCGTGGATTTCCTTCTCCATGAAGGAGTTAAAGCCGCCCTTTTCGGCTGCTGCTGCGTCCCATTCGATGTGGAAGGGCTTGCCCTCTGCGGGGTTACCTTCGAAGTCGATGATGGAGTAGTCAGTGCCGGTGATGGTCACGATCTGGTCCTGACCCATTTCGACGGCTTCCTTGGTGTAGTCAATGAACGCGGAGACGTCAGAGCCGAGGAAGTTCTCGTTCTCGCCCAGGCCGATAACCAGCGGGGAGTTGCGGCGGGTTGCCACAACGCGGTCCGGGTGGTCGGCGTGGATAGCCAGGATGGTGAATGCACCTTCCATACGGTTGGATGCAACACGTACTGCCTCGGTAAGGTCACCGGTACCGAGCTTGTTGTAGATGCTTGCGATGGTTGCTGCAGCTACCTCGGTGTCGGTCTGAGATGCGAACTCTACGCCTTCGGCGAGCAGCTCGGCGCGCAGTTCTGCAAAGTTTTCAATAATACCGTTGTGTACGACGGCGAGGCGGCCGTTGTCGACAACGTGGGGGTGAGCGTTGTTGTCAGTGGGTCCACCGTGGGTTGCCCAACGGGTGTGACCGATACCAATCTGGGAGTCAGGCAGGGGGTGTTCCTTGACCTCGTTCTCAAGGTTCAGGAGCTTACCAGCCTTCTTACGGAATACGATGCCGTCGGGGCACACGAGTGCCACGCCAGCAGAGTCATAGCCGCGGTATTCCTGACGGCGCAGACCTTCGAGGACCACATCGTATGCGTTGTGGTCAAACTTGTTACCGTCCGGAGCAGTGTCCAGACCTACATATCCTACGATTCCACACATGCTATAAGTTTATCCCACAAGTATCCAGATATGCGCACGGTGAAATACCGTTATGCGTCACGTTTAATGTGGCTTTCCTAGCTTTTCAGGTTTTACCCTTTTCTTTCCATCAATTTATTTCTACAAACAAACCGTGAGGGTGGGTATTTTCCCCACGGGCTGAAAGTTCGTACACTTAGATAAATGAGCACCGCACCGTATTTTTCTGGCGATGACCGCTTCATGCATCTTGACCGTTCCCGTTGGTCGCACCTAGCCGATGAGATTTCTGTCCCCCTCAGTGCTGAGGAAATTGAGTCTCTTCGTGGTCTGGGTGAAACTGTCGACCTTGAAGAGGTGCAGCGTATTTATCTGCCGGTTTCTCGCCTTCTTAATCTGTATGTAACTGCCGCATCCTCGCTGAACCATATGACGAATGATTTTCTGCATGTGTCTCAGCGTCGCGTCCCGTTCATTATTGGTGTGGCGGGTTCTGTTGCTGTGGGTAAGTCGACGACGGCTCGTATTTTGCAGGCTCTTTTGAGTCGCTGGCCTTCGACTCCGAAGGTTCAGTTGGTGACTACGGATGGTTTCTTGTACCCGAATGCGGAGCTTCAGCGTCGCGGCATTATGCACCGCAAGGGTTTCCCGGAGTCTTATGATCGCCGCACCCTGTTGAATTTTGTGTCGCAGGTGAAGTCCGGTGCCGAGCGTGTGGTGGCGCCGAAGTATTCGCACCTGTATTACGACATCATGCCGGATGAGCATATTGAGGTCACCGCACCGGATGTGCTGATTCTTGAGGGTTTGAATGTTTTGGCGCCTTCTCAGGCTGAGGGTCCGGAGACTTCCGATCTGACGCTGAGTGATTTCTTTGATTTCTCTATTTATGTGGATGCCCGCACTGAGGATATTGAGCGCTGGTATGTGAATCGTTTCTTGACGCTGCGTTCTTCGGCTTTTGCGAATCCGGAGTCGTATTTCAAGCGTTATGCGGAGCTGAGCGATGAGCAGGCAGTTGAGGTAGCGACCGGCATTTGGAAGAGCGTGAATGAGCCGAATCTGGTGCAGAATGTTTTGCCGACTCGTGCTCGTGCGCATTTAATTCTGCAGAAGGGTGCCGAGCATACCGTGGAGCAGGTTCTTCTGCGTAAGAACTAGAGGTTCTTTAGGTTTTTAGTGTTCGCGTGCGGCTTTTAGCCGGTATTGTGGTGCATTCTAGTAGAAGGCGCCGGAGGCTCCACTCCCTCGCGGGGTGGGTTTTAGGCCTTCGGCGCTTTTGTATGCACCTACTTTTGTATGAACCTACACCGTGATGAGGAGTTATTGTGAAGTCTCTGCACCGTACGCCTACCGCTCAGGAGTCTTTTGATAGTTCTGTGGTGAACCGCCGCACTCTCTTGGGTGCCGCTTTGAGCGTTGGTGGCACTGCACTATTGGCGGCTTGTGGCTCGCAGAGTGGTTCACAGGGTCAAGGGGCGTCTTCTTCATCTTCTGCAGCGAGCGCTTCTGCTTCTGAGTCTGCGGCGGCTCCGGCGGCTTCGTCTAGCGCCTCTTCCACTGCGGCGACTTCTTCTGCCGCACCCTCCCCTGCTACTTCTGCTACCAGTGCTTCTGCGAGCGCCTCTTCTTCCCCACTGGCTCTTGCTCAGCCCAGTGTTGAGTCGCAGCCGGACTCGTTGCGTTGCCTCGTGAATAAGATGCGCCCCTTTGCGCAGCAGGATTGGGAGCCGAGTGACCTGGTGGAGTTCTACGGTCATCAATTGCGTGCTGAGGCGGCGAAGGCGGCGGATACGATGATTGATGCGGCCGCTACTGATGGCGTGACTCTGCTTGTTTCTAGCGCGTATCGTTCGTATGCGGTGCAGCAGCAAACCTATCAGTATTGGGTTTCGGTGAACGGTCAGCAGGTGGCGGACCAGTTGTCGGCTCGTCCCGGCTATTCGGAGCATCAGACGGGCTTGGCGATTGATTTTGCTTCTCCTGAGGGTTGCCGTTTGGAGGAGTGTTACCGCGATACGCTGGCTGGTCAGTGGTTGGCGAAGAATGCTCCGCGTTACGGATATATTTTGCGTTTCCCTGATGGTCGTCAGTCGGTGACCGGTTATCGTTTTGAGCCGTGGCATTACCGCTATGTGGGTGTGCAGATTGCTCAGGAGTATGTGTCTTCGGGTGCGAAGACTTTTGAGGAGTTTATCGGTACGGGTGCGGCACCCGATTATGCAAATGCGAGCTAGGGTCTGGGCTAAGCTTTCGGCTTTGCCCGGTGCGCTGAGCGGTGATGTGTATCGTCTTTCTAGCTTCCATGTCGGAAATAAATAGGCACAGTAGATGCATATTTTTTCGCGTATACACCTTGTAAATCCGCGGTTTTTCGCGGGTTTCAGAGATTTTTACTCAGCTTCATGTGACCTAGACCTTAAGTATTGGGCGCCATAAAACCACTGTGAAGAAAAACACATGCTTTACAGTGAAAATTTTCTCAGAATATGGCATTTTGAACACCCGAAAGGCGCTATTCTATATCTCATGCTTAAGGGTTTTAAAGATTTTCTGATCCGCGGTAACGTCATCGACCTCGCAGTCGGTCTGATCATGGGTACCGCCTTCACCGCTGTGGTGACCTCGCTTGTCCAGGCCGTCCTGATGCCGGCTATCTCCATGCTGGTTGGCTCCCCCAACTTCGACGAGTTCCTGGTCTTCGGCCAGATCAAGGTTGGCGTGTTCCTGACCGCTGTTGTCAACTTCATTCTGATCGCAGCTGCTGTGTACTTCGCAGTTGTTGTCCCCACTCAGAAGCTGACTGAAATCGCACTGGCTAAGAAGAAGGCTGAAGACGAGGCTGCTGAAGAAGAGGAAGAGACCGAGATTGCCCTCCTGAAGGAGATCCGCGACGCTCTGGCAAAGAAGTAATCTCTCTGCTCTCTAACACTAATTTTCAAACCCCCGTATCCCCTGTGGATGCGGGGGTTTTCCGCATCCTCTTTCCCCTGCGCCCAATCAAGATAACGAAGAAGGGCTGGGAAGGTGTTACCTTCCCAGCCCTTTCTCTATCCTCCATTCCGGTCTTCACACCGGAAGAATACGTTTAGAGTGCCAGTTCCTTAGCCACAACGTCAGCCAGCTGCTGAGCAACCTCGTCAGCCTGCTCCTGGGTTGCAGCTTCAACCATGACGCGCACCAGAGGCTCGGTGCCGGATGCACGCAGCAGCACGCGGCCGCTTTCACCCAGTACGCCTTCAGCCTCGCTGACAGCAGTAGCGAGCGCCTCATTGGTCTTCACAGCGGCACGGTCAACGCCCTTGACGTTGATCAGACGCTGCGGGGTGGGCTGCATACGCGATGCCAGCTCCGAGAGGGTCTGACCACTACGAGCCACCTCTGCAGCCAGCTGGATGCCGGTCAGAACGCCGTCACCGGTGGTTGCGTAGTCGCTCATGATGACGTGACCGGACTGCTCGCCGCCCAGATTGTAGCCGTGCTCGCGCATGGACTCGAGGACGTAGCGGTCACCGACCGCGGTACGGCCGAGGGTAATACCGTGCTCGCGCAGGTACAGCTCCAGACCCAGGCTACTCATCACGGTCGCGACGAGGGTGTCCTTTGCGAGCTTACCTTCGCGCTTAGCCGCAACAGCCAGGATAGCCATAATCTGGTCGCCGTCTACCAGGTTGCCCTTTTCGTCAACTGCCTGGCAGCGGTCGGAGTCGCCGTCGTGGGCGATACCGAGGTCCGCGCCGTGCTCAACGACAGCTGCCTGCAACTTCTCCGGGTGGGTGGAACCCACACCGTCATTGATGTTGGTGCCGTTGGGCTCTACGGCCAGTGCAATGACCTCTGCGCCCAGCGCCTCGAAGGTTGCCGGGGATGCCGCGTAGGCTGCACCGTTTGCGCAGTCCAGAACAATCTTCATGCCGGCAAGGGGCTTGCCTTCGGGAAGGGTGGAGACCAGGTGCTTCACGTAAGCCTCGGTACCGTTCTCCAGGGGCTTGACGGTACCCACAGCACCACCGGTCGGGTAGCGGAAGGACTTTTCGCGGTAAACGTGCTCAATGGCGTCCTCAACGGAGTCTTCCAGCTTCTGGCCGCCACGAGCCAGGAACTTAATACCGTTGTCCGCTGCGGGGTTGTGCGATGCAGAAATCATCACGCCGAAGTCAGCACCGGTGTGTGCCACCAGGTAAGCTGCTGCGGGGGTGGGGACAATGCCGGCATCCAGCACATCAACACCTGCGCTAGCGAAGCCAGCCTTCATCGCAGAGACAATAAAGTCTGCAGAGGATCGGGAGTCATTTGCAATCACGGCACGGGGGCGTACGCCCTCTTCTACCGTGTCAAAGCCCAGAACAATAGAAGCCGCCTGCGCGAGCTCCATAGCCAGGGCGGGAGTAATTACATCGTTTGCCAGACCGCGTACGCCGTCGGTTCCAAAAAGTCGTTCAGTCACCCTTTTATTTTACGTTGTGCGTAACTCTGCTTAGGCGCATACACCGTAAATTCTTCATAATCAGAAAGTGATTTTCAGCGGCTACATATCTGCTTCATAGCTAATATTTCTGCAGACGCGCAAAGGTGCCTGCTCTCCGTTCCCGGGGTTGGGAAAAGAGAGACAGGCACCTTCATAATGCAAGCTATTTGGCGGCTCTATCGCCGTAGGGTTGAGTTTTTATTCTCCCCTATTTATCCACGCTTACTTGACGACGGGGAAGCCGTCGGGGGAGTCACCGGACTCGTCCTCGAAGACGTGTGATGCGGAGCGGACAATCAGCGAATCGAGCTCGCCCACAACTGCCTCATCCTTGGAGGGGTAGTCGAACTGGGTGAGCACGTAACGCATTGCTTCCAGACGTGCGCGCTTCTTGTCGTTGGACTTGATGACGGTCCAGGGAGCGTCACCGGTGTGGGTGTAGAAGAACATTGCTTCCTTTGCCGCGGTGTAGTCGTCCCACTTATCCAGGGACGCCAGGTCGGTGGGGGAAAGCTTCCACTGACGAACCGGGTCGGTACGGCGGGAGGTGAAGCGTGCGAGCTGCTCTTCGCGGGTGACGGAGAACCAGAACTTGATGATGTGGATACCGGAGTTCACCAGCATGCGCTCCAGGTCCGGAACTTCGCGCATGAACTCGAAGTACTGTGCCTGGGTGCAGTAGCCCATAACGCGCTCAACGCCGGCACGGTTGTACCAGGAGCGGTCCATCAGGACGATTTCGCCGCCGGAGGGCAGGTGCTTGATGTAACGCTGGAAGTACCACTGGGTCTGCTCGATATCGGTCGGCTTCTCCAGTGCCACAACGCGAGCGCCACGGGGGTTCAGGTGCTCGGTGAAGCGCTTGATGGAGCCACCCTTACCTGCTGCGTCACGGCCTTCGAAGATGATGAGGATCTTCTGACCGGTGGACTTAGCCCAGAGCTGCAACTTCAGCAGCTCAATCTGCAGGGCACGCTTTTCCTTCTCGTATGCCTTACGGCTGAGCTTGGTGTCGTAGGGGTAACCCTTCTTCCATGCCTGCGAGGTTTCGTCGTCCTTCTTGTCCTTGCCGAGGGCGCGGGTGAGGGAAGCCATTTCGTCCAGCTCTGCCGAGTAGTCTTCGACAACGGAGGTGCGGCGTGCCTGGGGCTTCAGGGCTTCCTTGATGGCTTGTTTCTTCTCAGAACCGGTGTGTGCGTGTGCGCCTCCAGCGGCGTGCTGGTGGGCTTCAGTCTGAGGAGCCTCCACTGCCTTCTCTTCGGGCTGGGTGGAGGGATTCTGCTCTGCCATGAGTACTCTTTTCTTCCTGTCTGCTTTGACTCTTTAACTCTACCGGGGTGCTCTTCAATGAACAAACGTAACAGTTATAAGCACCCATAACGTTTAAGACCGGCAGATACGCAGAAAGCCCCGGCTTTCCCAACGGGAGAGCCGGGGCGTAACGCTTCGTGAAAACCAGCGATTAACGCTTGGAGAACTGCGAAGCCTTGCGTGCCTTCTTAAGACCAGCCTTCTTACGCTCGATGACGCGTGCGTCACGGGTCAGGTAGCCAGCCTTCTTCAGTGCGGGGCGGTTGTTCTCGCGGTCGATCTCGTTCAGTGCACGAGCGATACCCAGGCGCAGAGCACCTGCCTGACCGGAGGGGCCACCACCGTTGATGCGTGCGATGACGTCGTATGCACCCTCGAGCTCCAGGAGCTTGAAGGGCTGGTTGACGTCCTGCTGGTGCAGCTTGTTGGGGAAGTAGTCTTCCAGGCTACGACCGTTGATGGTCCAGTTACCGGAACCGGGCACAACGCGAACGCGTGCCACTGCTTCCTTGCGGCGACCAACTGCTGCGCCTGCAACGGTCAGTGCCGGACGTGCTGCCTTAGCCGCTGCGGGGGCAGCGGACTCCGAGGTGTAGCTGGTCAGCTCTTCCTCGACTACGATCTGCTCTTCGTTCTGAGCCACGATTTCTCCTATTGTTTCTTCGTAGGCCCGAATTACTGGGCGACCTGGTTGAATTCGTAGGTCTTGGGCTGCTGTGCCGCGTGCGGGTGCTCGGGGCCAGCGTAGACCTTCAGCTTCTTGAGCTGCTGTGCAGCAAGCTTGTTCTTGGGCAGCATGCCCTTAACAGCCTTCTCAACCGCGCGAACGGGGTTGGTCTCAAGCAGCTCTGCGTAGTTCACGGACTTCAGACCGCCGGGGTAACCCGAGTGGCGGTATGCACGCTTCTGCTCGAGCTTTGCACCGGTCAGGGCGACCTTCTCAGCGTTCACGATGATAACGAAGTCACCGGTGTCAACGTGGGGAGCAAAAGTCGGCTTGTGCTTACCGCGCAGCAGGATAGCGGTCTGGCTTGCGAGGCGGCCGAGAACAACGTCGGTGGCGTCAATGACGTGCCACTGGCGCTCGACTTCGCCGGGCTTGGGAGTATAAGTGCGCAAAATATTGGCCTTTGTCTCGAAATGTACATACGGCGCTTAGTTGGGTATCGCGCCTTTTACTTACGTGCATGACGAACACCCGGGTGAGGACCGAGCTGCCGCCCGTTCTGCCCGTACTCTAGACCGCCTTAACGTCCTGCAACTAGACAGCGATTTAGAGCGCGCTCGGGTAGAACACGCACAACATATCAAGACTATACAGGACGTCGAGTGCTTAATCCACCGCCAAAGCCTTAAAAATAGGGCTTTTTTGCCTTAAACACATTTTAAATTCCATCCGTGTAATTCATCTGAGGTAGTTGCGCTCCCCCGCGATGGTTCACGGTGCATGAGCAACGTGACGGGGCTCAATATATACAGGGCGTTAAGCGCTCTGTGCTTCGTGGTCTTCACGCTTTGCTCGAGCACGTTCCGCTTGCTCTCCATACAACTCCGGAGCAGGGTAGTAAATCTCAGCCAGAGCGAGCGCATGCGGAGGCGCCAGAGTCAGCGAAGCCTCGCGTCCCGGGTTCTCGATCCGCTCACGCAACCAGGCGGCGTCACGTTTACCCGTGCCGTAGAGCACCAACGCGCCCACAAGTGAACGCACCATGTGATGGCAGAAAGCATCAGCCACCACACGCACCTCAATAAGGCCACTTTCAGTACGAGTGAAGCTAAGCTCTCGCAGCTCACGAATCGTGGTCGCGCCTTCACGCGGCTTGCAGAAGGAGAGGAAATCGCGCAGACCGAGTAGCTGCTGCGCCGACTGGTTAAGATCAGCACAATCCAGGTGCTCAGGTACCGCCCAGGTGTAGGTACGGTGCAGAGGATTAAGACCGTCCGCCGCGCCATCTGCAATGCGATATACGTAGCGGCGACCGGTAGCCGAGAAGCGCGCATCAAATTCAAAAGAAACTTCGCTCACGCGGTGAATCTGAATAGCGCCCTGCAGAATACCGCGGACATTCTTCGGCAAGTTCAACTGCTCTTCCGCATCGTAAAGACAACGCTGAAGAGCGCCGGTGAGGCGGCGCCCCAGGGCAGCCGTCGGGTCGTCCTCCCCCGTTCGGCCTTGCAGGCGAGTCCAATCCTCATCGTTCAGATCGCAATGCAGAGTCTGAGCCTCCGCATGCACACCGGCATCGGTTCGGCCCGCGACCACCACGCGGTGAGGCGCCCGCAAAATCAGTTCAAGGGCATTCTCAATGACCCCCTGCACGGTAACCAGGTTCGGTTGGGCAGCCCACCCGCTAAAAAGAGAACCGTCGTAGGCACAATCAATTCGCACGCGGTGCGTAGCAGTGAAGGGCTGTTCTTCACGGTTCTCTAAAGCAGTAGCGTTATGCATTGGTGTGCCTTTCAGCGGTAAAGGACGGTTGAAGAATACGGATCGGCTCTTGTATAGCGAATGCGCAAAGAACCGTCTCCTCGTTAAGTATGCAGATACACCAATCCGCCGCCCACAGCAGTGGACGGCGGATTGACATATTTTAGGCTTAGCCTAAATCAGCTGGGATCCGTATTACTCGGAAACCTTCTGTGCTGCTGCGCCACCTGCGGGGGCGTAACCTGCAGCCTCTGCCGACTCAGCGGAGTCGAACCAGATTTCAGCCTTGGTGCTGGAGTACCAGCGGGAACCGGGCACGTGGTACTTCATGGAATCGGCGTTACCCTTAACCTCGAAGCCCTCGGGAGCCTCGCCGGACTCCAGGGGTGCGTGGGAACCTGCGGGCAGGCCCTCAGCCGCTTCAGCCTTGGGAGCCTCAGCTGCCTTCTCAGCAACCTTGGTTGCCTCAGCAACTGCACCCTTGGTTGCAACGGGCTCCATGACGAGCTCGATGACTGCCATGGGAGCGTTGTCACCCTTACGGTTACCGATCTTGATGATGCGGGTGTAACCACCGGGGCGCTCTGCCATTGCCGGAGCAATAACGGTGAAGAGCTCGTGCACGACGGACTTGTCGGTGATGGAACGCAGCACGCGACGGCGAGCAGCCAGGTCGCCCTTCTTACCGAAGGTGATGAAGCGCTCTGCCACCGGACGCAGGCGCTTTGCCTTGGTCAGGGTGGTGGTGATGCGCTTGTGCTGGAACAGCTGCGCCGACAGGTTGTTGAGCATGTGGCGCTCGTGGGTCGGGGAACCGCCGAGGCGGGGACCCTTAGTGGGAGTAGGCATAGTTAAATCTCCATAGTTGCGTTCCCTAACGCCCCAGCAGCGGAGCCTCTTAGGGAATCAAGTTTGACTGATCCCGGTGGAACCGGGTGAACTATTCGGTCGAAATTATTCGCCGGAACCGTCTTCGTCATCAAGCGGGCGTGCAGCAGGCTCGAAACCGGGAGGGGAGTCCTTCAGAGCCAGGCCGAGCTCAATGAGCTTTGCCTTGACCTCGTCAATGGACTTAGCACCGAAGTTACGGATGTCCATCAGGTCAGCTTCACTGCGGGTCACGAGCTCACCCACGGTGTGGATGCCCTCGCGCTTGAGGCAGTTGTAGGAGCGGACGGACATGTTCAGGTCCTCGATCGGCAGTGCCAGATCAGCGGCCATGGACTCGTCGGCGGGCGACGGGCCAACTTCGATACCCTCAGCTGCAATGTTCAGCTCACGTGCCAGGCCGAAGAGCTCGACCAGGGTGCTGCCTGCAGAAGCAACGGCGTCACGCGGTGCGATGGCTTCCTTGGTTTCGACGTCCAGGGTCAGGCTGTCGAAGTCGGTGCGCTGCTCAACACGGGTCGCGTTCACGCTGAAGGTAACCTTCAGAACCGGGGAGTAGATGGAGTCAACCGGGATACGGCCAATCTCGCCATCGCCGACCTTGTTCTGAGCTGCAGTCACGTAGCCGCGACCGCGCTCGATAACCAGCTCAGCGTTGAAGTTTGCCGAGGCGTTCAGGGTTGCTAGGTGCAGTTCCGGGTTGTGGATCTCCACGCCAGCGGGAACCTCGATGTCGCCTGCGGTCAGTTCACCTTCGCCCTGCTTGCGCAGGTAGGCCACGACGGGCTCGTCGTTCTCAGAAGAGATGGAGAGCTTCTTGATGTTCAAGATGATCTCAGTGACGTCCTCGGTCACGCCGGGAACGGTGCTGAACTCGTGCAGTACGCCATCAATGCGGACGCTGGTAACAGCGGCGCCGGGGATGGAGGACAGCAGAGTACGGCGGAGGGAGTTACCCATGGTGTAGCCGAAACCGGGCTCCAGAGGCTCGATGGTGAAGCGCGAGCGGTTGGGCGCTACGACCTCTTCAGTCAGAGTGGGGCGCTGTGCAATAAGCACTTTGTTTCCTTTCGGTGAGCTCCGCTATATGAGCCCACAGGTTGGGGAAAACATATCTTAGGAAGCAGACGGGTGTCTGTACTCTCCGGGTACAGCTCCGTGGAGCGTACCCGTCGAGGGATTAGGTCAGGGACCTAATTAGACGCGGCGGCGCTTCGGGGGACGGCAACCGTTGTGTGCAACGGGGGTAACGTCCTGGATCGAACCGACCTCGAGGCCTGCAGCCTGCAGGGAGCGGATTGCGGTTTCGCGACCGGAACCGGGGCCCTTGACGAACACGTCAACCTTGCGGACGCCGTGCTCCTTGGCGCGGTTTGCAGCAGCCTCAGCAGCCAGCTGTGCGGCGTAGGGGGTGGACTTACGGGAGCCCTTGAAGCCCATGTCGCCAGCGGAGGACCAGGAGATCACTGCACCGGTGGGATCGGTGATGGAGACGATGGTGTTGTTGAAGGTCGACTTGATGTGAGCCTGACCAGCAACGATGTTCTTGCTAACCTTGCGGCGGTTGGTCTTACGAGCTGCCGCAGCGCGAGTCTTGGGAGGCATTTTTGATTCTCCTACAAAGGTTTTCTAATACGTTGGTCGGATAGGGATATCCAACAGAGCAACGTTGCTTACTTCTTCTTACCTGCGACGGTACGCTTCGGGCCCTTGCGGGTACGTGCGTTAGTCTTGGTGCGCTGACCGTGAACCGGCAGGCCGCGGCGGTGGCGCAGGCCCTGGTAGGAACCGATTTCAACCTTACGGCGGATGTCAGCTGCAACCTCGCGGCGAAGATCACCTTCAACCTTGTAGTTGCCTTCGATGAAGTCACGAAGTGCCACGAGCTCCTGGTCGGTCAGGTCCTTGACGCGGGTGTCAGGGTTGACGCCGGTAGCAGCGAGGGTTTCGTGTGCACGGGTCTTGCCCACGCCGTAGATGTAAGTGAGAGCAACTTCCACGCGCTTTTCGCGGGGAATATCAACTCCAGCGAGACGTGCCATACTGGCTTCTCCTTGTTGTTTTCCAGAGGTCTATAGCATCACTGCCCGGTTGTTCTGACCCGGTCCCCGGCCTCTGAGTCCGGAGGTATCCGAAGGCGCCTCGTTGGCGTTGCTTCGGAGCGGTGCCTATGACAATTCCGCCCTCTTACAGGGCGGCTATGAAGTCAGCTGCTAGGGATTAGCCCTGGCGCTGCTTGTGGCGCGGGTTTTCGCAGATCACCATGACCACACCGTGACGGCGGATCACCTTGCACTTATCGCAGATCGGCTTAACGCTCGGCTTGACCTTCATCGCATTCCTTTTGATTGCAACTTGATTACTGGCGAGATAAGAGGTTCCCTCACTTACGTTGGGGAACTGCGTTATCCCTTTGAACACGATTTAAACGCCGCCAGGGGCGACGTTTATCTCGGGTTTACTTGTAACGGTAGACGATACGACCTCGGGAAAGGTCGTAGGGGCTCAGTTCCACTACTACTCGGTCCTCAGGCAGGATGCGAATGTAGTGCTGACGCATCTTGCCCGAGATGTGTGCGAGAACCTTGTGGCCGTTATCCAGCTCAACACGGAACATCGCGTTGGGCAGAGCTTCAACCACAGAGCCTTCAATCTCGATGACGCCGTCTTTCTTAGCCATATCCTCCGCTAACGTCGGTGCCCGTCGCAGGTGCGGCGGGCAATTGTATCTTCTGTTTGTGAGCTCACCTCGGTGAGGCGATAGGGCGTTTTAAGGCGCACTTAACACTGGCACAAACAACCAACTGTTAACTCTACGGCAAAGGCCGTGGAAAAACAACCGTGATTTTTATGACATCAGGCACTTAATGTTTAAAAGGAAGAAGCCCCTCCCCCACGTTCCTGAAAGTCTTATTGACTTCCCTCCGCAGGAAAGGGGCACCGTTCACCGGTCACAGCTCAACTGCTTAGTCTTCCTTAGCGGCAAGCTGACCGCATGCTCCATCAATATCGGAACCGCGAGTATCACGAATAGTCGTCGGAATACCGTGGGCACGCAGACGCTCCACAAAGTTCTGCTCAACGCCCTTACGGGATGCCGTCCACTTCGAACCCGGGGTCGGGTTCAGCGGAATCGGGTTCACGTGCACCCAACCACGGCCGCGCTGCGCCAGCTTCTTACCGAGCAGATCCGCACGCCAGCCCTGATCGTTAATATCGCGAATCAGCGCGTACTCAATGGAGACGCGGCGGCCGGTCGTACGGTAGTAGTCGTACGCAGCGTCCAGAGTCTCGTCGACCTTCCAGCGCTGGTTAATCGGGATCAGCTCATCACGCAGCTCATCATCCGGAGCGTGCAGAGACAGCGCCAAAGTAATGGGCAGCTTCTCCAGCTCAAACTTACGAATACCCGGCACCAGGCCCACGGTCGACATGGTCAGACCGCGAGCAGAAATACCGAGGCCCTCGGGCGAAGGGTCAATCAGGCGGTGCACAGCACCCATGGTTGCCTTGTAGTTAGCAAGCGCCTCGCCCATACCCATGAAGACAATATTGGAAACACGCAGCGGACGAGTATCCTCAGAACCGCCTTCTGCTTCTTCCAGGCCCTTCATCTGCTTCAGGTAGCGGGCACCGGCAACGACCTGCTCCACAATTTCCGCGGTGGACAGGTTGCGAGTCAAACCCTGCTGACCGGTCGCACAGAAGGGGCAGTTCATACCGCAGCCAGCCTGCGAAGAGATGCACATGGTCACGCGGTTGTCATAACGCATGATGACAGACTCAATGAGCGCACCATCAAAGAGGCGGTGCACAACCTTCAGGGTGTCGCCACCGTCAGCCTCGAGGGTACGGACCGGGGTCAGAAGCTGAGGCATCGCCTGTGCAACCATCTGCTCGCGGTCCTTAGCCGGCAGGTCAGTCATCTCAGCGGGGTCAGTGACCAGACGCTCAAAATAGTGCTTGGACAGCTGGGATGCACGGAACGACTGGTAGCCAAGTTCCTTCAGAAATTCACGGCGGCCAGCCATGTCGAAGTCAGCGATATGCTTGGGCGGCTTCGCACGGCGCGGTGCTTTCAGGGCAATCTGGCCGGGTGCGGGGCGAACGTTCGAGATTTCAACCGGCACCTTGGTCGCAGCGGGTGCGGTTGCCTCGCCGCTATTGAGAGTTTCGCTCATGGAGCTTCTTCCTTGTGATGTGGATGCTTTCGGATGCGCTATCACGCACCGGACCGGATTCGCCGGTTTCTTCGGGTGGAGGTGGGGCAGCTAAAGGTGGATACCCCTCCCCTAGTGGTGGGACTTAGGCGGGGATCGGAACCGGGGTTACGCCAAAGCGAGCAAGTTCGCTTGCACCACCGTCTTCTGCAGTCAGGACCCAGATACCTTCGCTATGCACAGCAACGGAGTGCTCCCACTGGCAGGCATCGGAGCCGTCAACGGTTACAACGGTCCAGTCGTCGGAGAGCACCTTGGTCTCGATGGAACCAGTCACAAGCATCGGCTCAATAGCGAAAGCCATGCCGGGCTTGATCTTCGGCCCCATGTCACGCACTGCGTAGTTCAGTACGTCCGGTGCCATATGCATCTGGGAACCGATGCCGTGGCCCACGTAGTCTTCAATAATGCCGTACTTATCGCCGTATTCTTCGGTCACATATGCTTCGATGGCAAGGCCGATTTCGCCGACCTTCTTTGCGGTTGCCAGAGCGGCGATGCCGTGCCACATTGCCTCGCGAGTGACGGCGGAGAGCTCTGCGCGTGCTTCGCTCACATTGTCACCGACCAGCACAGTACGTGCCGAGTCGCCGTGCCACTGGCGGTTGGTTGCGGGGTCGATAACGTATGCGCCACCGTCGATAGAAAGGATGTCGCCGTCCTTGAGCACGTAGTCGCCGGGGATGCCGTGAACGACCTCATGGTTGACGGAGGTGCATACGGTTGCCGGGTAGTCGTAGTAGCCGTAGAAGTTGGAGGTGCCACCCAGTTCCAGCATGGTGCGTTCAAAAGCGGCGTTCACCTCTGCGGTGGTTGCGCCGGGGCGAGCTGCCGCCACTGCCGCATCGAGCGCGCGGCTGGTGATGACTCCTGCACGAGCCATCTGCTGAAGCTGTGCATTGGTTTTAATTTCGACTCGTGCCATTCTGGCTCCTTAGGTATAGGGGCGGTGCGCCCAAGCTTAGAACTCTACAGACAGCACTGTACCCCCGCAAGTCTTTGTGATGCATCATGCACCTCAAATTGCGGGGGTACAGCAGAAGATTACTTCAGAGCGTCGAGGATGCGCTCGGTGACTTCAGCAATCTCGCCGAGGCCGTTAACTTCCTTGACGATGCCGCGTTCGCGGTAGATTGCGATCAGCGGTGCGGTCTCTTCTTCGTAGACCTTCAGGCGGTGACGAATGACCTCTTCGTTGTCATCGGTACGACCCTGCTCTGCTGCGCGGTTGAGCAGACGCTCAACGAGTTCGTCGTTGTCTGCAACCAGCAGGAGAACTCGATCGATCTTCTCACCCTTGGCTTCGAGGATGGAGTCTAGCTCGTGCACCTGGGAGGTGTTGCGGGGGTAGCCGTCGAGCAGGAAGCCGTTGACGACGTCGCTTTCCTCCAGACGTGCGCGCACCATGTTGTTGGTGACAGAGTCGGGAACCAGGTTGCCGGAGTCGATGTACGACTTCGCTTCCTTGCCCAGCTCGGTCTCTTCCTTGATGTTCTTACGGAAGATATCACCGGTGGAAATCGCGGGAATCTTCAGCGCTTCAGCGATCTTGACGGCCTGGGTGCCCTTACCTGCACCGGGAGGGCCGACGATGAGCAGACGGTTCATCGGAGCAGTCCTTCGTAGTTTCGTTGTTGGAGCTGAGCGTTGATCTGCTTGAGAGTATCAAGACCAACACCCACCACGATCAGCAGCGAGGCGCCGCCGAACGGGAAATTCTGGTTTGCGTTGAATAGGATAAGCGCTACCAGGGGAATCATGGAAATTACACCCAGGTAAAGTGCGCCAGGCAACGTAATTCGGTTGAGTACGTAGCTGAGGTAACGCGCGGTGGGCTTACCCGCACGGATGCCGGGAATGAAGCCACCGTACTTCTTCATATTGTCCGCTACTTCTACCGGGTCGAAGGTGACCGCCACGTAGAAGTACGCGAAGCCAATAATCATGAAGAAGTAGAGAGCAATGTACAGCGGGTGATCGCCGCGCACCAGGTATGCGTTAATCCAGTTGACCCAGTCCGGCGGGGTGGAGCCGTCGGTGGGGGTGTTGAACTGGGCAATCAGGCCGGGCAGGGTCAGCAGGGAGGACGCGAAGATCAGCGGGATCACGCCGGCCATGTTGACCTTCAGCGGGATGTAGGTGCTGGTGCCGCCAATGGTGCGTCGACCAATCATGCGCTTTGCATACTGCACGGGGATACGGCGAACGGACTGTTCCACGTAGACCACGGCAAGCATGACCAGCAGGCCAATACCGCAGACAGCCGCGAAGATACCCCAACCGTGGGTGCGCTGGATGGAGCCCAGAGCGCTCGGGAAGGAGGAAGCGATGGAGGTGAAGATCAGCAGGGACATACCGTTGCCGACGCCACGCTCGGTAATCTGCTCACCCATCCACATGATGACGGTGGTACCTGCACACAGGGTGACGATAATCAGCAGGATGTGCAGTACGTCGTCCTGGGGGATGATGCCCGGGCAGTTACCCAGCAGAACGCCAGAGCGTGCCATCGAGACGATGGTGGTTGCATTCAGCAGAGCAAGAGCGATGGTCAGGTAGCGGGTGTACTGGGTGAGCTTTGCCTGACCCTGCGCGCCCTCATCGTGCAGCTCCTGGAATCGCGGGATGACCACGCGTAGCAGCTGGATGATAATGGACGCGGTAATGTACGGCATCACGCCGAGGGCAAAGATCGAAAGCTGCAGCAGTGCGCCACCACTGAAGAGGTTGACGATATCGTAGACGCCACCGCTTGTAACATTGGCGTTCAGACACTGCTGTACATTTCCGTAGGAAACGCCTGGCGCGGGGATGAAAGTGCCCACGCGGTACAGCACAATCATTGCCAGGGTAAACAGCAGCTTACGCCGCAAATCGGCGGTCTTGACGACTCGCCCGAATGCGCTCAGCACATGTCCTCCTGTAAGTCTATGGGGCGCCCATCCCTCTCAAAGAGTTTTAGGGCGCAGTAAACACATCTTCCAGTCTATCGTGTTTGGAGCGGGTAACGATAACTCCCTAGCAGATTATGTAGCTTTTATATTCTCTTAGCGTGATTTTTGAACGCCAAATGTGGCGCACACCAAGCGTTCAAATATACGAATACAGGAATATATCCCGTTGTGAGTCTTTCCGAGCAGCAAAAAGCCCCCGCCGTACAGTGTACGGACGGGGGCTTTCTCGTCTTGAAGACTACTTAACGGTTACAGAACCGCCAGCGGCCTCGATCTTCTCAATAGCGGAAGCCGATGCCTTGTCAACAACAACGTTCACCTTGACGGAGATTTCGCCGTTGCCCAGAACCTTCACGAGCTCGTTCTTGCGAACGGCACCCTTAGCAACCAGTGCCTCGACGGTGACGTCGCCACCGTTGGGGAACAGTTCCTGGATGCGGTCCAGGTTAACAACCTGGTACTCGGTGCGGAAGGGGTTCTTGAAGCCGCGCAGCTTCGGCAGGCGCATGTGCAGCGGCAGCTGGCCGCCTTCGAAGCCTGCACGAACCTGGTAACGTGCCTTGGTACCCTTGGTACCGCGACCTGCGGTCTTACCCTTGGAGCCTTCACCGCGGCCAACGCGGGTCTTTGCCTTGTGGGCACCCGGTGCCGGGCGCAGATCGTGAATCTTGATAGCTTCTGCCATCTTTACTTGACCTCCTCAACCTTCACCAGGTGAGCAACGGTGTTAACCATGCCAACGGTGACGGGGTCAGCAGTGCGGACTACCTTGTTGCCGGGGCGCTTGAGGCCCAGGGAACGCAGGGTGTCGCGCATGTTCTGCTTCTGACCAACATAGGACTTGACCTGGGTGATTTCCAGCTTTGCGTCGCTGGGCTGAATACGCTTGGCCATTACTACGCACCTGCCTTTTCAGACTTGGTGTTGCGCAGGTAGCTGGGGATAACCTCATCGGTGGGCAGGCCACGGCGGGCTGCCACCGCCCGGGGCTCCCCCCTCTTCCGCGT
>OAVR01000158.1_pt1 | contig 28993 bp, 29 predicted proteins | sample 1476451 | NCBI WGS metagenome assembly OAVR01 (sample SAMEA2580105, study PRJEB22360) | human gut metagenome | biome: human gut; feature: human-associated habitat; material: faeces | place: Denmark | collected 2008/2010 | reverse complement strand
TAATAGCCTAGAACATGGTGTTTTTATTAAGTTCCCGTTTTAAGGGTTCAGTGCCACTTCTATAAGGATTTTTTAATAATCATGAATATTCATTAAATGTGATATGTTTCTTTTCATAAAGTTGATTAACAAGATTAAGAAGCATACCCAACACTATAATTCCACCAGATATCAAAGTAATTTGAATGTAAGGTAACCCTATTGATAATAATATAGATCCAATGATTGCACCAAGAAAATTAGCAACATTGAAAATAGAAGCTGCTAACGTACTTGCAAGAAGTGGTGCTTCTTTTGCACTTAAGATAATTTTGCTATTAAGTAACGGGGTTGTACCAAATGTACCAAAACCGAATAAGAAGCAAATGATTAATGCTAATATTGAAATTTGAATAACAGTAACAAATAGTATGATTGTTACAAATAGTAAAAGAAATGTAAGGTATAAATTTTTTGTTAATTTATCTTCCGGTACATTACCAGTAATTAAATTCCCTATCACACCGCCTAGACCAAACATAAATAAACAAACAGTTAAACCTACAATTTTAAATGGAGAAAAATCTCGTATCATTGGCTCCATAAATGTATAAGTAGTAAACACACCAGAGTAACCAAACACAATAATTGCAATCACAATTAAAATGTGTGGATTCTTAAACACTGTTAATTCTTTGCTAATATTTGCTTCTGCACTTAAAGAAACATTTGGAACAAATTTAATCATTCCTAACATAGTAATGATTGCCAACACAATCATGAATCCAAAAACAACTCTCCAATTTGCAAAGCCACCTAAAAATGATCCGAATGGTACACCTAACATTACAGCAATAGTTAAACCTGCCTGAACAAGTGCAATGGCCTGTGTTTTTTTAGCAGGAGGTGCGACTGTCGCAGCAACACTCATACACACACCGAAGAATGGCGCATGCATTGCCGCAGACATGAGTCTTGATAATAACAATACATTAAAATTCGGTGCTAACATTCCCACTAAATTACTTATTATAAAAATCGCAACTAAAATCGGTAACAGACGGTGGGCGTGAACTTTCAATGTTATGATTCGCATTAAAGGCCCTATCAATGCAACACTAATAGCATAAACACTAATTAATAAACCTGCACTCGAAATAGAAACCTTCATATCGTCAGCGATTTGTATAAGTAATCCTGTCACTACATATTCAGCCATTCCTACTGTAAATGTTCCTATCATAAAAATAATGAACAACATTTTATTATCTTTCATGAGTGTTTCCTCCCTTTTCTTAATATCAAAAAATCAATATGAGTGATATATTATAAAAAATTCGTCTCAATGTGAAGAGTAAGTTTTCAAATTTACATCTTTCTCAAATATTAATCTCATAAGTTTTCATCTTATTTTCATGAAATAATATTAAGACAATTTATGCTGACTTGATATAAAGCATATGTTTAAATATGTCTGATTGAATTGATTTAATTTCGATAAATAAAATTGAATATTCATGAAATAATGTCAATTTTTTGACGAACTCTCTTATAATACGTCTTCTTTTCTCTGTTTGATCATAATTAAATGATTTTTTTAATAACTCGACAATAATTATCTTTAAGTTCATTTTAATGTTTGAAGGTAATTTGGTAATCAGAAATTAAAATAGTTACCTAAAAATTAATTGTAGTATGGACAATGTAGTAGTATGTGATTAATTTTGATTGAATGATAATCACATTCCAAATTGTATATATTTTCTTAGGTCACTTAATGAAGACGCTTTACATGTTTATAATGAAAAACTAACTGTTACTTTACAAAACCTTCGATATATAATATGATATTAATTGTTGAAATTTTGGAGGGATACTCAAGTCTGGTTTAAGAGGCTAATCATTCGTGATTAGTAGGAGCTTTTTGCTCGCGTTGGTTCAAATCCTTCTCCCTCCGCTAATAATATTGATAAAATGGCCTGAGACGATAAATTGTCTCAGGCCATTTAACATTTATGAATTAAATATCTCAATCTAAATAACATTTATTTCATTTTTCCTTCATTTTAACTACTATTAAAGCAAGATAGTATATTCAATGAAATTTGGTTCCACTCTCTTTTTTATTTAATCGAACTTCAACGATACATTTCTTCATTATGTGATTTGTGTAACACTACGCTGTACCTCATTTCACTACTTTTTCACGTAAAAGTAATAGTCACATTATCTTATTTCTCATGTATAAATCACATAATATTCATAATTTCATTTTGATTACAAAACACTTACCAATGTTTTACGAATGAGAATATAAATATATCGCGTTTATAGTAAGTTTTCAAAATATAAAATAAGCACCTATACTTAATTAGTTATAGATGCTTTTATTTATACAAACAATAATGAAAGAAAACAATCATTATTCCTTTAAAATTCGCAAAAGAACAAACATTGCATATGTTAAACAGTTATTTATACGGTGATCATTGCAATTTATGACCTTAAAACATGTATACAATGAGTTTCACTATTTTTATAATTTTATTATAAATGTATTTATACATATATAATATTTAGCAAAACTTAAAAATTGATAACTTCATCTAAATAATCTCAATTTAAATAACTGTTGTCAACTATATTTTTAATCTAAAAAAATATGTAATGCAAATCCTTTTGAAATCTCGAATTTGTTACATACTAGTTACAAAATTTATTTTTTTAAAAATACATTTAATAATGAATATACTTGGTCTTTAAAACGGTTTTTACTGTCCTCAATAACCCCGAATTTTTGTGAAAAGGAAGCTCTAAAATACCAAGTCTCAAGAAAAAGAAGAATTAAGTTTATAAAGTCCTCTTTATCCAAAGCGATGTGCGTAGGATTATAATACTTTATCAATTCATCATGTAAGGTAGTATTAATTTCTTGAATATGGTATTTGATTTCTGAATTCAGTGCTTCTGGAGCACTAGATAATTGAACATATAATTTAATATATCTCTCATCAACATCGAATATAAATTTGAATAAAAACTGGTAAAGTCCGTCAATGGAATAATTATCATCATGGTTCCTAAGCAAAAAATCTATAAAGTAATTGAAACAATTCTCAACACTTTTTCGATATATTTCTTCCTTATTATCGTAATGATAATATAAACTAGCCTTTTTTATATTTACACTTTTAGAAATATCATCAAGTGTAGTACCGTCGTACCCCTTTTCGGAAAATAAGGTTATTGCGTTATCAATAATCTTATCTTTCAATTCTAAAATCTCCCCCTTATTCAATTTTCTAAAAATATATTACAGAAAAGTTAAGTTAAAATTACAAATATTACTGTTTCAGTATAACAACATTCTATTGCAAATTGAAATACTTTCGATTAGCATATGCTTTGCAACCTAACTAACGAAAGGTAGGTGAAAAAATGCATATCTTTAACTTTTTACTTTTCTACCCAATTTTTATGTCAATTTACTGGATAGTAGGATCGATTTACTATTTTTTTATTAAGGAAAAACCTTTTAATCGATCATTGTTAGTAAAATCTGAACATCAACAAGTTGAAGGCATCACCTTTTTATTAGCTTGCTACAATGAAAGTGAAACAGTTCAAGACACGCTTTCTAGTGTTTTATCTCTAGAATATCCTGAAAAAGAAATTATCATTATCAATGATGGAAGTTCTGATAAAACTGCTGAAATCATCTATGACTTCAAGAAAAATCATGATTTTAAATTTGTTGACCTCGAAGTCAATAGAGGTAAAGCTAATGCACTCAATGAGGGAATCAAACAAGCATCTTACGAATATGTTATGTGTTTAGATGCTGACACTGTCATTGATGACGATGCGCCTTTTTATATGATTGAAGACTTTAAAAAGAATCCAAAATTAGGCGCAGTTACAGGTAATCCACGTATTCGTAATAAAAGTTCTATTTTAGGAAAAATACAGACTATTGAATATGCAAGTATTATTGGTTGTATCAAGCGAAGTCAATCTCTTGCAGGAGCAATCAATACTATTTCAGGTGTTTTCACACTATTTAAAAAAAGTGCACTCAAAGATGTAGGTTATTGGGATACTGACATGATTACTGAGGATATTGCTGTTTCATGGAAACTCCATCTTTTTGATTACGAAATTAAGTACGAACCACGCGCTCTATGTTGGATGTTAGTTCCTGAAACTATAGGTGGTTTATGGAAACAAAGGGTTCGATGGGCTCAAGGTGGGCATGAAGTACTTTTAAGAGACTTTTGGTCAACAATTAAAACCAAGAAATTATCACTATATATTTTAATGTTTGAACAAATCGCATCTATTACATGGGTCTACATCGTACTATGTTATTTATCTTTTTTAGTAATTACAGCCAACATCTTAGATTACACATATTTAAAATATAGTTTTTCAATCTTTTTCTTTTCATCCTTTACGATGACCTTTATCAATATCATCCAATTTACAGTTGCCTTATTTATTGACAGTCGCTACGAAAAGAAAAATATAGTTGGTCTGATATTTTTAAGTTGGTATCCAACGTTATACTGGGTTATCAATGCCGCAGTTGTCATTATGGCATTTCCTAAAGCATTAAAAAGAAAGAAAGGTGGCTATGCTACATGGTCAAGCCCAGACAGAGGCAATATCCAACGGTAACCTCTTATTTGAATATAGTTAGGGAGAGCTTATTTATTACTATATCCGGAGTATTTTGGATGTATTGTATCGTTGTGATGATTGTTTATATAGGAACTCTTATCAATTCTCAAATGGAAAGTGTTATAACAATACGTATTGCATTAAATGTTGAAAACACGGAAATTTACAAATTATTCGGATGGATGAGTTTGTTTGTACTTATTATATTTATCTTTTTTACATTTAGTCTCGCGTTTCAAAAATATAAGAAAGGTCGTGACATATGAAACCTTTCAAATTAATCTTTATTAGCGCATTGATGATATTAATAATGACGAATGCAACACCAATATCACACCTGAATGCTCAAGCTAATGAAGAAAACAAGAAGTTAAAGTACGAAAAAAATAGCGCGCTCGCGTTAAACTATCACAGAGTAAGAAAAAAGGATCCTTTGAATGACTTTATATCATTACTATCTGGGAGTAAGGAAATTAAAAATTATAGTGTCACTGATCAAGAATTTAAATCACAAATTCAATGGCTTAAAGCACATGACGCAAAGTTTTTAACTTTGAAAGAATTTATTAAATATAAAGAAAAAGGTAAATTTCCTAAAAGAAGTGTTTGGATTAACTTTGATGATATGGATCAAACGATTTATGACAATGCCTTTCCTGTTTTGAAAAAGTATCATATTCCAGCAACAGGTTTTCTTATTACGAACCACGTTGGTTCTACCAATTTTCATAATTTAAATTTACTTTCAAAAAAGCAATTAGACGAAATGTATGAAACAGGCTTATGGGACTTTGAATCTCATACTCATGATTTACACGCTCTTAAGAAAGGCAATAAATCGAAGTTTTTAGATTCATCTCAATCTGTTGCTAGTAAAGATATTAAAAAAAGCGAACACTATTTAAATGAGAACTACCAAAAAAATGAACACGCACTTGCTTACCCATACGGATTAATTAATGACGACAAAATAAAAGCTATGAAAAAAAATGGAATTCAGTATGGTTTTACACTTCAGGAAAAAGCTGTCACACCAGATGCCGATAACTATAGAATTCCACGTATTTTAGTAAGTAATGATGCATTTGAAAAGCTAATAAAGGAATGGGACGGATTCGATGAAGAAAAATAAACTTGAATTAGTGTATTTACGTGCGTTTATTTGTGTCATCATCATCGTGACACACTTACTAACGCAAATCACTTTAGAAAATGAACAGATGTCTGATAGTTCACTCATATTGCAATATTATATACGCAATATTTTTATTTTCGGCACCCCTAGTTTTATAATATTGTCTCAATTACTAACAACATTAAATTACGAATCAGTAACTATAAATTATCTTTTTTCAAGATTTAAGTATATTTTTATTCCGTATATTTTAATCGGTCTGTTCTATAGTTATAGTGAATCACTTATCACCGCTTCTTCTTTTAAAAAGCAGTTTATCGAAAATGTTGTTTTAGGACAATGGTATGGCTATTTCATTATCATAATTATGCAGTTCTTTGTTCTATCTTATATCATTTACAAAATTAATTTTAGATTGTTCAATAGTAAAATTTTGCTGCTTTTAGCATTTATAGTCCAACAATCTTATCTACATTATTTTTTGAATAATGACACTTTTCATCAATTCATGACTCATTATTATCCATTAAGCGAAAATACAATGATATTAGGATGGATATTCTACTTTTTCTTAGGTGGTTACATTGGCTATAATTATGAAAAAATATTATCTTTCTTAGAAAAATATTTAATTATAGTTATTATGTTAACTTTAGGCGCATATGTTTTATTTATCGCTGTTTCTGGTAATGATTATTGGAATGTTACAAGCTTTACTTATACGTTAACATTATATAATAGTGTCATGTTCTTCTTATTATTAGGAGTCTGTATGCACTTTAAAACTATGTTATTAAATACTATTAAAGCTATTAGTGCATTTTCCTTTTTCATTTATTTGTTACATCCAATTATCTTAGATTCTCTTTTTGCTTACACCAACATATTTGTAGATAATACACTTGTTTTCTTGGCGATTTCACTTTTAATGATTCTAGGAATTTGCATAGGCGTAGGAATGATGTTAAGAGAGTTTTATATATTCAGATTTGTAATTGGAAAACAACCGTACAAGTTACAATTTGACCGATACCAACCTAACTGGAATTAATAAAAAAAGTCCCTTATTCAAGCTATGGCTTATGTATGTGCTTGAATAAGGGATTTTAACTTACTATAGTTTCACATTATGAAAATAAATTTTTTAATACTCTGTATAAAGAGCCTAATAATTGAAAGAAATCACCTGTCATGTATCTCACTCCTATCTATATAAAATTACGTTAGGTTTATACCTTATATCATTTTATTTATTTGTTGATGTTAATTGTTCACTTTGTACTAAATCTTCAGCAAGACCATGCCAGAACTGTTGCAATTCATCTCTAGTACGTTTTGTATCTGTACTGTCTTGGCCTACAAAGTCTACATGATCCCAGTCATGTTTTGTTGGAGTTACTTGCCATACACCTTTTTGATTTTTATCTGTAGCTTCAACATATTTTTGATTAAATGGATGTTGTGAAGAAATGACTGAAACAAGTCCATCATTTTCTCTCCATTCTTTCTCTTTAGCTTTTCCAATTAAATTACCAGTAATTGTAAATGGTAAGAACATGTTAAGATCAGCTTTTTGTTTTCCTGCCAATGTTTTATGTGTTGACTCGCCAGTATAAGTTTTATATACAATATTAGGATTTAATGATGTTTTTCGGTTTAAATCTGTTGCGCCATCGCGTGTTAAATCGTGTAAACCACTATCTTTTGATTTCCACAGTTTTGAATTTTGAACACGTTTAACATATTGAATATATGATTCGTTTGGTTTTTGTTTTAATCCCCAGTGTTCTAACCCAAAGTCTACACGTGAATCTTTATTACCATACATTTTACCTACGTCATATGCAAGTTGGCGTACAATCGCTTCGTTACCTAATAAGTCTGACGCATGTGTACCATTATGTGGTGTACCGAGTGTTGTAATAGATGACACCATATTGTCGTGGCCACCTTGGTATAATGGAGAAATTTCCCCACCATGTTGTTTTTGATATTCAACTTCTTCTGGATTACCATGTCTCAATAGCTCTTCTAATTGACGAATTGTTTGACCACCCATACTATGACCAACTAAATGTATTTTTTGACCTGGTTTCCAATCTTTATAAACACCTTCATAGGTTTTACCGTAACGCTCATGACCATATTTAGCTGCGTGTGCTGCACCATAGTCAACACGTCCACCTTTGATGTAGTAGTATAACTCAACAGCACGGTCATAGTTACTACCAAATGCACTTATACTTGCTTCATAAGCCTCATATCCATTTTCTTCCAAATCTTGGCGAATATTCATTTTATCGCCACCCCAATAATGCGTTAGCACTGATGGGTTGATATCGTCTGTAAATCCATTGAAACCATGTACTAAAATAATTGGATCATTATTTTTATATTGTTTTTGTTTTGCTGATTTATTTGTTTGATCCTCATTTTTTTCACTCACTTGTTGCTTAGACTGTTTATTAGTTGTAGCAACAGCATTACTTTCTAAATTAGCGAGACCATCTTGAGACCCTTTATCATTTTTAGAAGATTTATCTTTATCTGTAGTTGGATTCGCTTGCTTGTCAACTTTAAGGGGTTCCTCTTTACTATTTAAATTAAATGATTCAACTTTGGCGTCATCGTTCTTAGCAGTCACTTGTTGAGTGTCGTTATTTACTTCTTTATTTATCTCTTCTGTTGATTGGCTATCTTTTGATTGATTTTGAGCTGTTGCTCGTAGTAAATCAGTAGTTTTAGATGATTGTGTATCTTGTTTACTCAAATTCTCTTTTTGAGAGTCTTCTTGTTTGGCAGCTGTATTATCGAGTTGTGAAGGTTTAGTTTTCACATCTTCATTGGACTGTGCTGCTTTTGAGTGTAAAGTTTGATTGTTTTCACTAGCATGCTTTTCCAGTTCAACTTGTTCTTGTTGTGGTTTCTCTTCGGAATGATTTTGAACAAATGCTTCATTCTCTTTATTTTGTTCAACTACAGATTCAGATTTATTGTCATTTTGAGAATCTTTTTGTTGCTGAATCAAATCCTCGTTTTTTGGTGTTTCGTTATGTAAGCTTTCATTTTCAGTAATAGAATTAACATTACTTTTCTCATTAACATTCTTATTTTGCGTTGATTGTTGTTCACTTAACTTTTCATTTCCATCCCCAATAGATTGTGTTGTGCTATTTTCAACAGTTCCCTTATCCTGTTGTTGCTCAGCTGCCTGAGCTGATCCTCCACCCATAAATAATAATGCTGCAATCAGAATGGATGATGCACCTACGCTAAATTTACGAATACTGTATTTGTTTTGTCTTGTCTTCACAATTAGCACCTCTATCTATTTGTTTATTTTAAAATGAAATTTTTCTCGATAATTTGTTAGATGAAAATATTAATAATTATACGTGGTATAAATCCAAAAATTTTACTAAAAATGGGTTTGATTGCTTCCATAACTATCTCCTTCCCACCAAAGGTAAGCGCTTCCATTATCGTTCAAAAAAATAAAAATTATAAAAATAATTTTAATAGGTCATAAAAGAATAATTCACTTAACTACTTTGGTTTGATTTGATTAATATATTACATCGATGTTCACAATTTGTCAACAATTACATGCAATTTAATTATTTATCATACTAATATTAAATCTAAAGAAATTGATAGTTATCTACATATACTATAAAATAAAAATAATGAATTTATATGAAAATAAAGGATGATTAGTAATGGATATACAAAAATTTGAATCTTATCTAAAAATTAAACATTCATACTATTCGACTCCTTCTCTTGAAGCATTAAATTACTATGTAAGACGCTTTATGATAACTGTGCCATTTGAAAATATTAATGTTCAAAACAAGATTCCTATCTCAATCGATATCAAAGATTTATACAATAAAATTGTTATTCAACGTCGTGGCGGTTTTTGCTATGAATTAAATCATTTGTTTGCTACGTATTTAGAACATAAAGGCTTCCATGTCACTCGTGCTGCGGCAACAGTTCACACACCAAATGGTGGACGTAGTCCTGAAGGCTCGCATATGTCACTTTACGTTAATATCGAAGGAACACTTTATATTACTGATGTTGGATTTGGTGATTTACCTACAAGTATTATCGAGATAGGTTCTAAAACACAATTCATTCCAACATATGATAAAAATGGAGTTTACCGTGCTGTTTGGATTAATGACAATCAATATGCCTTACAGAAGCTTAGACAAAATAAATGGATGACACTCTATGAAGCGCATTTAAAATCTCAAAGCATTAAAGACTTTGAAGATAAAATAAGCTACAATGAGCATCATCCTCATTCTATTTTTGTACGACATTTGCTTATTACACAACCACAATCGTTTGGACGTGCAACAATGACTTATCATTCTTTAACTTTAAGCAATGATAGTACTAAACATAAATATGACGTTACTACCAATAACTACAAATATTTTTTAAAAAAATATTTTAATTTAAACGTATCAATTATCCCATTTGAACAATAAATAGGATGAATCGTCATTCACTTTCATCCTATTTTTAATAATTTATTTATAAGATTCATCGAATAAATTCCCTATATTAGATTAATTAAAATTCTAAATTATACTACCTTACCATTCTCGAACCTCTTTGCGTTCGCCTTTAAAATTATTTCTTTTTTGATGGCGATGCGCTAGTACCTGTTCTACTTCTGAAAATGGAATATCTAAACTATGTAGTAACACAAAAAGGTGATACATGACATCTGCTGTTTCATTAATAACTTCTTCACGATTATGTTTTATCGCACCTATCACAACTTCAAATGCCTCTTCACCAAATTTCTTGGATATTTTCTCGATGCCTTCCTTTAATAAATATTGAGTGTAGGAGTTAGATTGATTGCTTTTAGCACTTTGATGAATCGTTTGTGCTAATGCTTGAATTTTAAAGCGTGATTCAATTTCACTATTAAAACAACTCAGACTTCCAGTGTGACATGTAGGACCTTGTGGCATCACTTTGATTAAGATTGCATCTTGATCACAATCTAGATGAATACTCTCAACGTGTTGGAAATGACCAGAAGTTTCACCTTTAGTCCATAAACGTTGTTTAGATCTAGAGAAGAAGGTTACTTTCTTTTCTTTCAGAGTTTTTTGATAAGCTTCTTCATTCATATATCCCAACATTAATACGCTATCCGTTTGTGCATGTTGCAAAATTACTGGTACTAATCCTTTAGAAAAGTCTATAAGTTTATTCATCTCACAAGGATACCTCCTTCACGCATTTTATCTTTAATTTCTGCCACTGTAGTTTCTTGATCATGTAAAATACTTGCCGCTAAACCTGCCGAAACATCTGTTTGTTGGAATAGTTCAACAAAATGTTGTGCATTTCCTCCACCCCCAGAGGCGATAATCGGAATATTAACTAATTGTTTAATTTTTGCTAAATGTTCAATATCAAAACCTTGTTTCATTCCATCATGATGCATGCTAGTTATAAGTAATTCCCCGGCACCTAAATGCTCTACTTCTTGTACCCAATCATATACTCTGACATCAGTTAATTTTTTACCACCGTGCGTAGTACAGAAATAATCCTTTCTGTCTTTATCATAAAAGCTATCAATAGCAATACAAATACATTGACGACCAAATTTCTCGCTTGCTTGTCGAATTAATTCTGGATGTTTTAAAGCGCTTGAATTGAGTGATATTTTATCTGCTCCGTGATTTAATAGTTGTGTAATATCATCTAAATTTTGAATCCCTCCTCCTACTGTTAAAGGGATAAATAATTGTTTTGCCGTTGCTTCTATCACTTCTATCATAAGATCATGTCCTGCTTCCGTCTTCGAAATATCAAGAAAGACTAGTTCATCTGCACCGGCTTCATTATAATAAAGAGCCAAATCAACTGGATTACCGATATCTCTTAATGACTGGAACTGGATACCCTTTACGACGCGTCCATCTTTAACATCTAAACATGGGATCACTCTTTTTTTAATCAAGATAATCCCTCCCAGAATTCATCCAGATGTGCTGCTTTTCCTACAATAGCAGCATGAACATTTAACGATTCTAATCGAAACAAGTCCTCTTGATGTCTAATACCTCCTGAAGCAATCACAGGTAACGATGTATAAAGTGCGAGACGACCTGTCAAATCAAAATTAGGTCCAGAAAGTTTACCATCTTTCGAAATATCGGTATAAATCACACCACCCAAAGGTAAATGCTCAATTTTGGCAACATAATCAAATAAATTGAGTTTAGCATCCTCTTTCCATCCATTAATCTTTATTTTCTCTCCAAAAGCATCTACGGATAAGTAGAGTTTATTTGGAAATTGATGTGTCATATGTGTTAACCACTCTATATCTTGGATACCTTTTGTACCTACAATACAATAGTCTATTCCTGAATGAATATAATTTTCAATTGTTTGTTTTGAACGAATGCCGCCACCCACTTCTATAGGCTTAGTGGTCAACTTTCTTAAGGAACGGATGTAGTCGAATTCTTTTACCTCTTTTGCTTTAGCCCCAATTAAATCTACAATATGTATACGGTTCACACATTTAAATTGACTATAAAATCGGATACTGTCTTCTACAGATTTTTCCATTTTTTCTTTTGAATCATATTTGCCTTCAGTTAATCGAACACTTGTTGAATTAATCAAATCAATAGCTGGCCATAAATCAATCATTAATAAACCCTACTTTAAGCGCTTGATTTAGAATCTCTAATCCATACTTTCCACTTTTTTCAGGATGAAACTGGATACCTATATAATTTCGGTATTGAATAACTCCCGGAATCTTTGTACCATAGTCAGCATAAGCTACTACATATTCTGACATTTCTGCTTGATATGAATGAACAAAATACACATCACTTTGCAGTAAGGGATGTGTACTTTTTAATTCATTCCACCCCAAATGAGGAATAGGATGAGATGATTGGATTGGCACTATATTTCCCGGGACAAGTTCCAATCCACTAACGTCACCTTCTGCGCTATGTTGAAAGAGTAATTGCATTCCTAAACATATTCCAATTACCGGTTTATCATGTATATTTTTAAGCATATCTTTGATGCTTTTTTCTTCTATAGAATGCATCGCATCCTGAAAATGTCCAACACCTGGAAGTACGATAGCTTCAGCTTTTTGCACGTCTTTATCATTACATGTCAAAATCACATCATATCCTAAATGTTGAATCGCTCGAGTGACGTTACTTATGTTTCCCAATCCATAATCAATAATCGCAATCATTCAATTACTCCTTTAGACGATGGAATACGTCCATCTTCATTTTGTGCAAGAGAAATCTTTAATGCTCTTGCAAAAGATTTAAATATTGCCTCAATCTCATGATGTGTATTTCCACCTCTTAATAAGTCAATGTGAACGGTTAATCGCGCATTAATTACCAATGCTCTAAAAAATTCTTCAACTAGTTCAGTGTCAAAAGTTCCTACCTTTTGAGCGCTCAACTTGCTATTAAATGAGAAATATGGACGGCCACTAATGTCCACTACTGTTCGAGCAAGCGCCTCATCCATGGGTACATATGAGCAACCATATCTTGTAAAACTTTGTTGAGTCTTTACTAATTCAAGAAGTAATTGTCCAATAACTATACCTATATCTTCAGTTATATGATGATCATCAACATACGTATCTCCATTGGCCTCAATAGATAAAGTTAATCCACTATGAAAAGTAAATAGCGTTAACATATGATCTAAAAATCCTACACCAGTATTAATATGAGATTGTGTTCCGTTATTAGCCAGTGAAATATTAAGCTGAGTTTCTTCAGTGTTTCTTTTGATTTGATAGTTCATAACATACGCTCCATTTCTTCACTATTTTTCCAGTAGAAGAAGCTGTTCTTCTGTAGCAATAGAGTAACGAACATACGCCTTCATTTTTATTAACAGATATCGTAATAACCTATCCTTATCGGCGTACGTGAATCGATTTTTCATGATTAAATAAAGATTCTATATGTGCAATATGCTCAGCAGATTCTGCCACTTCGTTAAATGTTTTTTGTGATAAATGAATGACTGAATGTCGTGTCATAAAGTCATTCACAGAAAGCCCATTTGTAAATCTAGCTGTTTGATTAGTAGGGAGTACATGACTTGGACCTGCCACATAGTCCCCAATAACTTCAGGAGAAAAATGACCTAAAAAAAGTGCGCCTACATATTTAACTTTATCTATATACATTTCAGGTGCTCGAGTTTGAATAGATGCATGTTCAGGTGCAATCGTGTTCATAATTAAACATGCTTCTTCAGTATCTTGAGCTAATATTAGATAATGATGGTTAGCAATACTTTGTGATATGATATCTTGCCGTTCAACATACTGAAGTTTCTCTTGTATTATAGTGTTCAATTGATTAAGTACCTTTTCATTTTCACTAATCACATAAGTACAAGCCATTTCATCATGTTCTGCTTGTGCAAATACGTCATAAGCGATTGCGTCTAAGTCAGCACTTTCGTCTATAATCAAGGCTATTTCTGTCGGTCCTGCGATTTGGTCTATGCCTACTTGACCGAATACAAACTTTTTGGCATAAGCAACATATTGATTCCCTGGACCTACGATTTTGTCGACTTTTTTTATAGTTTCCGTGCCATAAGTTAGCGCTGCAATACTTTGTGCTCCGCCGACTTGATAAACATGATGAACGCCTGTAATGTAACAAGCGGCTAACACCTCTTGACATATACCGTTATTTTGAGGTGGGGTAACAACAGTAATCTCTTTAACCCCTGCTACTTGAGCAAGTGTTGCAGTCATTAATACCGTAGACGGATAGCTAGCCTTACCTCCCGGCACGTAAATACCTACACGTTCGATAGGATGGTATCGTTCATAACATTCAGTTTGTTGAGATGATTCCTGTCTTACCTTAATATTTTCTTGGTACACTTTAATTCTCTGATAGCTTTGCTCTAATGCATCTCGTGTTTCATTATCTAGCATGTCGTATGCATTTTTTAGTTGGCTTTGCTCTAATTCAAGCTTCTCAGTTTCCACTTGATCAAATTGTAAATTATAATTTTTTAAAGCTTTATCTCCCTGTAATTTAACTTCTTCACAAATGTGACTCACTACCTCATACAAAGATTCATCTAGAGATTCAACATTATTAAATTCTTTTAAAAATTGTTGTGCGCTAAGCATAGTTAATAGACACTCCCAACTGCTTGATTAGTCTCTCTATTTCAGATGATTGCTTAAAATATGATTCTTTATTTGTAATTAACTTAGCGTTAATTTCACTGATATACTTTTTCTCAACGAGCCCGTTAGCTGTAAGCGTAGAACCAGTTTGTACAATATCTACAATAGCATCAACCATATCCACTACACATGACAATTCAACTGAACCGTTAAGGTGAATCACTTCTACATCCATACCTTCTTTATTGAAGAATTGAGTAGCTGTATGTACATAGCTTGTTGCTACTTTTTTATAGCAAGATGTTTCTGGCTTTGCCGCCAACGCAAAATGACATTTACCAAATGGCAAATCGAGTAATTTATTAATATTATATTTTTGACCATTCAGAATATCACTCCCCACAATTCCTACATCAGCAATACCTTGCTCTACATAAGTAGGAACATCGCTTCCTTTAACTAAAATCATTTCAATGTTGTCGACTGTAAGCAATAACTGTCGCTGTCTATTTAAAAGTACAGTTGCAATATCTATCTGATTAACTTGTTGTAAATATTCGATAAAACTCTTTAATAAACGACCCTTTGCTAATGCAACTCGTAACATGGTGTTCCACCTCACCTTTTATAATTAAAGTGTTAATCCTAAACCAAAACCTTCTAGTGAACCGTGATAATATCCACCTGTCAAAACGCTATGAGTAGTATTTTTAAGATGACATTTTATAAAAATACCTTTGTAATAAGATCTAGGCGCTTGTGCAGTTACATCAAGGTGGATTTCAGTGATCCCATGATCAGTAAACCATTGTGCCCAAGATTGAATTGCCACCATTGCAGGGTGTCGCTCAGGTAAATAATGAGAGAGTATTTTAAGTTGATTTAATGTGTTCTCTTTAAGAATTTGAATGATGGGATGATTGAAAGTTAGTTTTTGAATAAGCCCTGATAAATTACGTTCTTCTATCATCTCCATAACTTCTCTAGTTTGATGATTTTTCTCTAAAAGTGCATCAATTAATTGATAGTGACCTAAAATGACAAATTGAATGTCATCATGAAGTACGTTTTGAATAAAATATTGGAAATCTAAGAAATTTTGAGTGATATTATCAAATTGTGGCTCGTAGTTCTCAATGCCGACTTGCTTTATAACTCTGTTATCTCTGATAATATCCCCTGCATAAGCTACTTTTTTAAAATGTGTTGGATAGTTCGAATAATATCTGAATAATTGATCGGTAAAATCATTTCTTAATGCATAAATAGATTTATTTTGTTGCCAAAAGCTTCTTTCATCCATTTGTTGCAAATCCTCATGAGTCAATCGTCGCCAATCCAATTCTTCAATTAAGTTAAAATCTACAACATTATATTTTTGTTGATGAAAAAACTTTAAAAAACGTAATTCCTTTTCTTTCATTGAAATGATGGTATTGTTCATATTTACGCCGCCCCTCCCTCACACTGAATTCTTTAGTTCGATAATATATTAAAGTAAAAATGTAGTAATACACTAACATGTTACAAGTTATCTGACAATTATTTTTCAGAAAATTCTTTCTTTTATAATAAATTCTTTCTAAGTCCTTAATTATCAATTTTCAATTAAAATAAAAACCTCTTGCAAAGTAACTAATACTTTACAAGAGGCATATATTATTGATCAGTATTAAATTTTCAGTTATTACTAGGTTGTAAATTCATCATAGCACCAAATTCTTGTTGGCAGTGGGTAAATGATACGAATGCTAACAATTCTACAATTTCTATATCAGTCAGTGTCTTTGTTAAAACCTGTATTGTAGATTGTGGAACCCGTCCATTTTGTGACACATAAACATCAACAAAACCTATGCAAACTATAGATTTTTCATCGGTAAATTTCTTATTGGGTTTTCCTTTAGATTTGCAGTATAGACAACCACTATTTTGAGCTAGTATTTTCCTAATTTCATCTTTTAAATCAACAGATAATTGCCCCTCATTTTTTAATATATCTTCCAATGCATTCCATTTTTCTTGAACACTAGGGAGATGTCCGAGAAGTTTGTCAAAAGAAGTATCACCACGATGAGATAAGTTAATTATAGCCATCTAATCACCTCTTATTTATTTTAATTAATCAAACACCAATGATGAATGCTATAATTAAAGTAAATTTATAGTTTACTTATTAATAATAAGGAGATTTGCCCATTGGACCTAACAAATCAAAAAATCCTACACTTACTTGAGCAAAATAGTAAGCTATCGCTTTCTGAAATTGGAAAGGAAGTAAATTTATCTACACCCTCTGTTCGAGAACGAATCTATAAACTTATTGATTCGAAAATCATTGAACGATATACAATCGACATTAATTACGATGCATTAGGTTTCGATATTAATGTTTTGATAGAAGTAACTATAAAAAATAACCTATATAGAGATTTCAAAGCATTTATTTCAGTTCAAAACAATGTTGATTTTTGCTATAGAATTTCTGGAGATAGTTGCTTTATATTTAAAGCGCATTTTAAAAAGATGAGCGAAGTCGAAACACTCATCAACGAAATCCAATATTATGGTCATACAAAAACACATTTTATATTTTCAGAAACAAAATAGTGTTTTATAATTTATCAATATTATCGTTTATGTAATACTATATAAAGAAATGTAAAAACACAATTGGGTTGGTAGTCCCAATGCAAATTACTTATATTTGTCAGTAACCTTCCTCCTCAGGTCGTCCATCATTTCAATTTTAAATTGAGGAGGGACTTATCTATGAAATTATCTATTTTTCATGATGGTCAATTTTTTGTAGGTGTCGTTGAATACCAAGAAGGCTTCATTCATAAATATCTAAAAGTTACATTTGGCAATGAACCTAGCGATGAAACAGTGTTACGATTCATAACTTTTAAACTTATTCCTTTATTAAATCAAACACATGGCAAGAAGAAACCTATTCAAAAGCATAAAAAGATTAATCCAAAACGTTTACAACGTAAAATCGCTAAAGAACAAAAAGAGACCAATTTAACTACATTTGCTCAACAAGCGATTAAAGAAGAACAAAAATTGAATAAGCTAAAGAGTAAAAAACTTCAGCGTTTAGAAAAAGAACGACACAGACAATACAAAAGAATGTTAAAAAGAAAAAAAGCACATGAAAAGCACAAAGGTCACTAATTTTAATTGAGTCTGCCACATATATTAAATGTGGCAGACTCAAAACTTTTTCAAATTAATATAGATAACTTAAATCTACCAATTTGAAGTTAATCATTCCTTCATTTTTAATTACTCATAAAAACTACGAATTCATTGTACTTTTAGTTATTATCCAACGCTTGTAGATTAAAAAAACAACGATCTCCTTTATTAATTACATCGTCCCAGTTAGCATCATAATTATATCCGAGTTTTTGTGCTAATTTAATAGAATTTGTATTATATTGATTTGTTCGAATTAATTTTGGTGTTATGGTATCATGCTTTTTTAAATGACGGGCAATCTCCTCCATTGACTCAAAAGCTAAACCAACACCAGTATACGATGGAAAGATTCTATAATACGCATTAAGAAATTGTTGTTGATGAATTGTACGATACTCAAATCCCGCTATTCCCACTACTTCATGATTATCTCTCATAATTAAAATGAAGTAACCAAATTGATATTCATCCCAGTGCCTCATCCATCCTTTAATAAAATCTTGGGTTGCTACTTTATTCTGATGAATACCTTTAGGTGTATACTTTGTAGCTATCTTATTTGTATGCAATTGATAAAGTTCATCTGTATAACTCAAATTAGGCTTCACTAGCTTTAATCTATGTGTTTCTAACATCTACATCCCTCTTTCCAATAAATTATTCAATTGTAGATAACTTAATATTGTTTACGCACTCTTTTCACTATTGAGAAGAGTATATATTGTATTTAGATTTACGTCAGTCTCACCAAAAAATTTCACATAACATTCAATTTTGACACTATAGTTTACCTTATATTTATACTTAATCACTAGTAAATGTGTCTAATCAATGATCATATTGTGTCTAAAATATTACAAAATGGAATAGGTAGTATTATAAATATGTATTTTTGTTATATAGCCTATCGTCTTATAATAGGAATCAGCGCAATAATTTAATTATTTTTGCACGAATTCTTAAACCAAAGAAAGGTGAGCAAAAAAATGGCTAATAAAGAGTCAAAAAATGTTGTTATTATTGGCGCTGGTGTCTTAAGTACGACATTTGGTTCTATGATTAAAGAATTAGAACCTGATTGGAACATCAAACTCTATGAACGCTTAGATCGTCCAGGTATTGAAAGTTCTAACGAAAGAAACAATGCCGGTACAGGACATGCGGCGTTATGTGAATTGAACTATACAGTACAACAACCTGATGGTTCAATTGATATAGAAAAAGCCAAAGAAATCAACGAACAATTCGAGATTTCAAAACAATTCTGGGGTCACTTAGTAAAAAGTGGTAACATCAGTAACCCTAGAGATTTCATTAATCCACTTCCTCACATTAGTTTCGTAAGAGGTAAAAATAACGTTAAATTCTTAAAAAACCGTTACGAAGCAATGCGTAACTTCCCTATGTTCGATAACATCGAATATACAGAAGATATCGAAGAAATGAGAAAATGGATGCCATTAATGATGACAGGTCGTACTGGTAACGAAATCATGGCAGCTAGTAAAATCGACGAAGGTACAGATGTTAACTACGGTGAATTAACTCGTAAAATGGCAAAAAGTATTGAAAAACATCCAAATGCTGATGTTCAATACAACCACGAAGTAATTAATTTCAATCGTCGTAAAGACGGTACTTGGGAAGTTAAAGTTAAAAACCGTAATTCTGGAGACGTTGAAACTGTTCTAGCTGATTATGTATTTATCGGTGCAGGCGGTGGCGCTATTCCACTATTACAAAAAACTGGTATCCCAGAAAGTAAACATCTTGGTGGATTCCCTATCAGTGGTCAGTTCTTAATTTGTACAAACCCTGATGTAATTAATGAACATGACGTCAAAGTATATGGTAAAGAACCACCAGGCACACCTCCAATGACTGTACCACACTTAGATACACGTTATATCGATGGTGAAAGAACATTATTATTTGGACCATTTGCAAATATTGGCCCTAAATTCTTAAGAAACGGTTCTAACTTAGACTTATTCAAATCAGTTAAACCTTATAACATCACAACATTACTTGCATCTGCAGTTAAAAACTTACCTTTAATCAAATACTCTATCGACCAAGTATTAATGACTAAAGAAGGTTGTATGAACCATCTACGCACGTTCTACCCTGAAGCTCGTGACGAAGATTGGCAATTATACACTGCAGGTAAACGTGTTCAAGTTATCAAAGATACTAAAGAACACGGTAAAGGATTCATTCAATTTGGTACAGAAGTTGTTAACTCTAAAGACCACTCTGTTATCGCACTATTGGGTGAATCACCTGGAGCATCAACTTCAGTATCAGTAGCCCTAGAAGTTTTAGAGAAAAACTTTGCTGAGTATGAAAAAGATTGGACTCCAAAATTACAAAAAATGATTCCATCATATGGTAAATCTCTTATCGATGATGTTAAGTTAATGAGAGCAACTCGTAAACAAACATCTAAAGATTTAGAATTAAATTATTACGAATCTAAATAAAATACTTTCCCTGTAAAATATAAAAATGATGAAGAGAAAATAAATAAGTATAAAATATTTCTCCCTATACTCAAAACCTTAATTAATATTAAATTAGAGTAAATAAATTTAGAAACAAAATTAACCCCTACCCCTGATACCTCCAACGAAGTCGAGCCAACTTCGTTGGAGGATTTTTTATATTCTTTCTTAGCGAATTAAGTATCTGTCACAGTATGTATCTAACAAATCAGCGATACAGCAAAATTTATAAATTGTCCTTTTTTAAACTCAATGATTTAAAATAACTAATCACACGATTCCGTCACAATTTATTTTTTATAAACACCGTTTCTATATAAAAAATAAGTTTATCTCTCTTTATATAAAAACAAACTTAAATATCATCTCATTATACATTTTTAAAAACGTAGTTTAACTCCTTTACTCTTTATATAAATATGTTCATTGTACTAAGGGGTATTTGAAATTCCATGTTGCAAGTCATCATAGATACGAGGAAATCTATGAGTTGATTTAATTTCAGAATATAATCGAACGGAACTTTCAACAATTTCATAACTCTACTAAAAAACACCCGTCCTAAGACGAGTGAAAATAAAAAGAGTTAGAAATAAAAGGAAACTAAACATAAAAAGAACAATATAATAGATGATGGTCAATTGATGTATTATATGAGGTATTGAAGAATTTTCACTTTGTTTGCACTTCAAATAAAATAGACAGGGACGGATATGTCCATCTTATATTCATCCAACCATCATCTCTATATCATTCCCAAATCGTAAAAATTACGATTTAATGTTATGTTACTTTCTTCTAATTGCAATGTCAAATGAAAATGTATGTGTTTAATTATTTTTTGAGACATACGTTATTTTACTTCAGTATTAAATGAAATATTTTTAGTTTATAATTCAATAATCCTCACTATGAGCAACCTCAAATCAACAATCACATGTTCTTTTTTATATTTATGTGAAATTTCACAACATTTTTCTGGAAGATATATTTACTGTTGATTGCCAAATATCATCATTCTCTTATGTATACTTCATTTCTTTTTAACGAATATAGTAATATAGACACACTAAAAAAGTTTAAAAAGCCGTAAATTTAATGAGAGCAAAAAAATTGATAAGTCATCTTACTGTATCTAGAATAACAAGTACAAGAAACGTAATTATTGTAATAAAGAGAGAAGGGGTTATAATAATGACAAAATTTAACTTTGATCAAGTTCACAGTGATATTCAGTTTAAAATTAAACATCTTATGGTGTCCCAAGTAAAAGGAACATTTAAGCAATTCGATGTTCAATTAGATGGAGATATTAATGATTTAACTTCACTAAAAGCAACAGCTACTATTATTCCAAGTTCAATTGACACTCAAAATGAGGACAGAGACAACCATTTAAGATCAAACGATTTCTTTGGTACAGAAGACAACGATAAAATGACATTTGTAACTAAAGAAATTAACGAAAATCAAGTAGTTGGAGATTTGACAATTAAAGGTGAAACTCATGAAGAGACATTTGATGTTGAATTTAATGGTGTAAGTAAAAATCCAATGAATGGACAACAAGTCACTGGTTTTATCGTTAGTGGAACAATTAACCGCGAAAAATATGGTATTAATTTTAACCAAGCTTTAGAAACTGGTGGCGTGATGTTAGGTAAAAACGTAAAATTTGAAGCATCAGCAGAATTTAGCATCGACAATTAAACGATTTGTTATAGAAAATTTTCTTAAGCTTTTATCTTTAACAGTAAAATACAAGAACACATATTATAAATGCCTGGGACACATTAAATGTCTCAGGCATATTTATTTATGGCAATCGTTGCATTAATAGAAAATACAATGAGTTGTATCAAATTTTCAAATTAAGCTATACGAGTGAGGAACATAAAGTTTTATTCAACCTTTGTTCTCCTTCTTTTATTTATACATAACAACTTATTCTATACGCTTTTTCAAGAGTTTATTGAAATTGATAACTCTCATATCCTTTAGCAAAACCATTAACTGTATAAAGCATAGATCCACCTTCAGAATGGTTTTCAATATCATTAGTACAAATTATAAGTTGATTTGTACCAGGTATAAATTGTGGATGTGTTGTACGTAACATCTTTCCATCATCACGTCCTGGCATTAAAATTTGACCTATAGGATAACCTCTCTTATTGAAAACTAATACACGTCCTTGGCCATACATAGCTACATATAAATTATCATCACTATCAATACAACAAGAATCCGGTCCTTCATGACCTGTAAAATAATATGGTATTGTCGCTCCAAATGGTGCAATAGTCACACCATCATCCTCTAATGCGATTCGGTGAAGTCGATTAGTTGTAGTTTCAGTTACCCATAGCACTTTTTCATCCGTACTTAAAGCAATACCATTCGCCACAGAAATATTTTGAATAATTGGCGTAACCGTCTTAAATTCTGGATTTACATAGTAAACACCGCCCAAAGGTTGTGTAGAATACCCTCTAAAATCAGTAAAATAAAATCCGCCTTTACTGTCAAAAACCATGTCATCAATACAATATTCTGTATTTAAATCAGAAATAATTTCTTCTATTTGTTCACCTTTTTCTGTTGTCGCAAATATGCCTCCAGTTGTCTTAAAATCACCTAGATAACAGATAAATAAACGACCATCTTTATGTACTTTAATCGCTGCCGGATTATCTTTAACAGACTGAAATTTTGTTGTAACCTCCTTGGTCGCGGGATTAACTTTAAAAATATTCCCTTCAAACACGTCTAATAAGAATAACTGACCTTCGCGATTAAAATTAAGTCCTTCTAGTTGTAACCCTTTATCTGAAATTTTAACCCACGGCTCTGCTGTTACCGTTTGCAATTCACTTTCTGACACAATTGGCACTGCACTTTCTGATTTACCAGTATATTTTAATGTTGGTAATTTTTGATTTGCCATCGATTGGATCCCTCTCTTTATTCAGTGACTTTATTCTCATTTTATAAAAATTTATATTAAATGTCATTATAGCTACACGACTACACTTTTATTCATATATGAAAATCACCACATCTTATATCGGTCAAATGACGGATTTATAGGCTATCTTATTGAAAGTAATTCTCATTTTGATACAATATTAAAATGTCTAATTTTTAAACTTCAATCACCATCAAATTTTTTATATAACTTCAAATATTTTTAAATTAACTAAAATTGACTAAAGAGGAGCACAGATTTATGGATTATAGAGTACTACTTTATTATAAATATGTAACTATAGATGACCCTGAAACTTTTGCAGCCAAACATTTGAAATTTTGTAAGGAACATCATTTAAAAGGAAGAATACTAGTTTCAACGGAAGGCATTAATGGAACATTATCTGGAACAAAAGAAGATACTGATAAATATATAGAGCATATGCATGCAGATAGTCGTTTTGCTGATTTAACTTTTAAAATTGATGAAGCTGAAAGTCATGCGTTTAAAAAGATGCACGTGCGTCCAAGACGTGAAATTGTTGCACTCGACTTAGAAGAAGATATTAATCCACGTGAAATTACCGGTAAATACTATTCTCCTAAAGAATTTAAAGCCGCATTAGAAGATGAAAATACTGTTATATTAGATGCTCGAAATGATTATGAATACGATTTAGGACATTTCCGTGGAGCTATTCGTCCTGATATAACACGATTCCGTGACTTACCTGAATGGGTGCGTAATAATAAAGAACAACTCGACGGGAAAAATATTGTCACATATTGTACAGGTGGCATTCGTTGCGAAAAATTTTCTGGTTGGTTAGTAAAAGAAGGATTTGAAAACGTAGGTCAGTTGCATGGTGGTATTGCTACATACGGTAAAGACCCTGAAACTAAAGGGCTATATTGGGATGGTAAGATGTATGTATTTGATGAACGTATTAGTGTCGATGTGAATCAAATTGATAAAACAGTCATCGGCAAAGAGCATTTTGATGGTACACCTTGTGAACGTTATATTAATTGTGCAAACCCTGAATGTAATAAACAAATTCTTGTTTCTGAAGAAAATGAAGAAAAATATTTAGGTGCATGTTCGTATGATTGTGCAAAACATGAGCGCAATCGCTACGTTGCCCGTCATCATATTAGCAATGAAGAATGGCAACGTCGTTTAAATAATTTCAAAGATGTGCCTGAACACACACATGCATAATTCAAACACGCCTTTATTGTGAGTTTAACATTTCACATATAAAGGCGTATTTTATATGATTTAAATATCTATAATAACTTTTAACCCTGTTTTTTGACATAAAGAATACGTAAAATGGCATATGTTGATATCATTTATATCACTGATAGTTTTAAAATAAATAATATAATAAGTCTACTTAAGGAGTGTTTGCATGGAAATATTAGTCACAGCATTTGAACCATTTGGAGATGAAAAAATTAATTCTGCACTAGAGGCTGTTAGCCATTTGGAAACTAAAATTGGCTGTCATAAAATTGATCGATTGATACTTCCTACAGTATTTCATGACTCTGCGGATATGATTGCTAAAGTGTTAAAATCTAAAAATTATGATGTTGCTCTAGCTATCGGACAAGCAGGTGGTCGTAGTGAAATCACTCCTGAGCGTGTAGGTATAAATATAGATGACGCACGCATTAAAGATAATCAAGGACACCAACCTATTGATCAAGTTATACGTCACGATGGCGCACCTGCTTATTTTTCTAATTTACCTATCAAAAGAATGACAATGGCAATTCAAAAGGCTGGTCTTCCTAGCAGACTATCTAATTCCGCTGGAACATTTGTATGTAATCATATCTTATATCAACTCGGATATATGGCAGACCATTTTTACCCTGACTTATTATTTGGATTTATACACGTGCCTTTGATTCCTGAACAAACAATCAATCATTCTCAACAATCTTCAATGTCCGTTGAAGATATCGTAAAAGGATTAACTGAAGCAATCAAAGCTATCGACTTCGTTGAAGATAACAAGATCGCATTAGGAGAAATCCAATAGTCTCTTAGTTCACTAATCATTCTGTATGTACTTTAAACAGGTGGCCCTGGGAACATCAAGCTCGTTTGACGTTTGCTCACATATGTATTAGCAAAAGCGTGCATGATAAGAATATAGAGTAATTGATGTTCTTTAAATAGCCCATCATTCCCTTCTGCATAAGCATAATCACCAATTTGTTTCCAACTCGCAATTTGTGTATCTCGCTTTATATCTTTGATAGTAGTATGATGTTTCTCATTAGCATGAATATTTAATATTATACCGTCAATTTTTAATATTCCATACGTCTCCTCATAACCATTACTTTGCTTATCAAATAACGCTTCACACTGCCTACCTTTTGAATCATGATATTCAACTTTAAAATGTTTTTTCTCCATATATCGCGATACCTTAATATAAGCTACACTATTATTATTCACATCACATATCTCATATTGATTTAATTTTAAACCTAAGGTCAAATAACCAATACATTTTTGAATAAAATTTTTATACACTTTCGATATCATACCAACAGGTTGCTGAGCGTCATTTTTTATAATTGAAGTCTGCGTTGAGAATCGATTTCTTTTTAAATATTTATACATTTTGTCACCCATCTCGTTAATATCATACTTTTATCATATACAACAGACTTCTCTAAATCAAAATCTCTTTATTATAAAATCATTTTAAATCCAAAAAGTATTTTTGAAAATATTTCTAATTATCTGTATACTTTAAACAAATACTTTGCAAGTTAAAAAGGGATGAATAAAAATATTAAAATGAAAAACAAACGAAAAATAAACAATACTCTTGTTTATACTATCTCTGTTTTAATTATTGTTGTTATTACTCTTATTGCGGGTATCTTTCCTAAAGCATTTGGGATGTATGCGCAGAGCGTTTATGATTGGATTACAAATTGGTTTGGTTGGCTATTCCTTATCATTGTCTTTATTTTAGATGTATTTTTAATATTCTTAGCTTTTTCTAGATATGGTCGATTTAAACTTGGTTCGGATGAAGAAGAACCAGAATTTTCCATGCTATCTTGGATTGGCATGTTATTTTCAGCAGGTCTTGGCGTCGGTATAGTCTTTTGGGGTGTTGCAGAACCTTTAACGCATTATCTCCATTCACCCTTCCCTGGAAAAATTGCAGATCACTCTGAAGAATCAGCACGTGTTGCGATGGGATATACATTCTTCCATTGGGGTATTTCACAATGGTCAATATTTGCAATTTCAGGATTAATCGTTGCATACTTTCAATTTAGAAAACAACGTAACGGGCTTATTTCAACAGCTATGGAACCCGTTTTTGGTGAAGCTTATAAACGTCCTTTCAGGAATATTATTGATATATTAGCTATTATCGCAACCGTCATGGGAATTGCTACGTCGATTGGTTTGGGAATTATGCAAATCGGTGGTGGATTAAACCATCTCTTTGATGTTCCTAATAATAATTTCACTAAAATCTTAATTACTATTTTGATGGTAGCCATATTTTTAGGATCTTCATTAACTGGCTTAAATCACGGTGTAAAATGGTTAAGTAATTTAAATATTTTATTAGGTGCTATTTTACTTATATTTATTTTGATTTTTGGAGATTTAAAATTTATTTTAGAGTCATACACACTAGCAATTTCTGATTATTTGCAGCATTTTATAGAATATAGTTTACGCGTAAATCCATACTCAGGAGATGATAGTTGGATTCAACAGTGGACTGTTTTCTATTGGGCTTGGGTTATTTCTTGGTCCCCTTTTATTGGGGGCTTTGTAGCAAGAGTATCTCGAGGACGTACAATTAGAGAATTTGTCGTAGGTGTACTCATTATTCCTCCTCTAATTTCGTTTACATGGATTGCAGGTTTTGGAGGTACAGCTATTAAACTTGCTTTAAATCATAACGACAAGCTTGTTCATATTGTAGATAAAGATTATACTGTTGCCTTGTTTGAATTATTATCACATTTTCCATTGTCGGAAGTCACTAGTTCCTTAGCTATTGTACTTATTTTCATCTTTATTGTAACAAGTGCTGATTCAACTACGCATATTGTTGCAGGTATGGCTACAGGTGGTTCTATCAATCCAACTTTAAAACATAAAGTCCTATGGGGTCTACTTATTGGGGCGATTTCAGTTGCTATGACAATTGCAGGTGGTCTTAAAAGTTTACAAACTGCATCAGTTATTACAGGTCTACCATTCTCTATCATTTTATTATTAATGATATTCTCACTCATGAGGGCTTTAAAAAGAGAACCCATCCATCATTTTAAAATGACATCAATTGATGATGAAAAAGATTACTCTATTTCATTAGAAGAGCGTGAAAAACAGGACGAACAAGATAACAAGTAACACATCTTTAATTAAGTAATGCTATTATTCATTTTCTTTATTATTCTTTTGAACTATGAAGCAACGGGAGCGGGACAGAATTCATATTGAATTCGTTGTCCCACTCCCGTTTATCTATGTTTTAAAATAATATTCTCGTTTTTTAATTTGCTATATATAATCATTTATGACAATGTAGCACTTGTGACATACCCATCTTTAACGTGGAAAACGATGTTTCCTTTTCCAACTTGATAACTGTACAAGCCATCTGTCTTACTTGTTTTGTTTTTAGATAATGATGGCTGATAATTATAATTTTTTCCATACTTTTGTTTAACTTGATCTAAAGTAACAGTTCTGGAAGCAATTTTAAATTGTACGTTGTTTGCTTTATTTCCATTAATTTGTTGAAATGTCTGATCGTATATTTTTTTAGTAGCAGTCTTAGATTCATATTTTTGATTTACCTTAATACCATTAAATGTAACGTTTCCAGCTTTTAAACCTTGATAAAATGAATTGCTAAGTACAAAGTCGCCACCCGATGCAGTATAACCATTATATTTATACCAGTAACTGTGTGCTGTTTGTGCCTTTGCTTCATTAGATACACCATTATGCTCTGTTACGTTTAAACCTAAAATTGCACCTAAAGTAATACCACTTACGACAAATGCTTTCGCAAACCTTTTCATAATGTATCACACTCCTAATATAAAATGATAATGTGTTGCTACACCCAACATATAATATTTCATTAATTATTACAACTATCTATTAATAGGCAAAAAATCTCTTAATAATTTTTATCAGTGCTCTATCAATCTTTATTTTGAAATTGAATGAGAGCGAAGCTGGGACAAAAAGGTTCAAGATAAGTAAAAAAAGACAATTTCTATTGAAAT
>OAVR01000152.1_pt1 | contig 30591 bp, 20 predicted proteins | sample 1476451 | NCBI WGS metagenome assembly OAVR01 (sample SAMEA2580105, study PRJEB22360) | human gut metagenome | biome: human gut; feature: human-associated habitat; material: faeces | place: Denmark | collected 2008/2010 | reverse complement strand
TAATCCACCATGGATTTTTTATTTAGTTCAATTTCATTTTACAATTAAGCATTTAAACTTTTCTAAAAACAACTATAAATTATTACTTATAAAAAACTAATTTAAACAATTTTAAAATAAAGTAACTAATAAGATATACTTTTCTTCTTTTTATATAAAACTTAAGGAATTAAACAAGACCTAGAAAACTAGGTCTTATAAAAATCAATCTAAACTTATATATTTTGCTGTAAACCAAGCAGTCTTATAGCCATCACTTGCAAAGTAAGTTCCTAGTGCATATCCATTTTCTATTTTATGAATATAAAGCCTTTCACCATTTTTCACATAGCCCATCTTACTGGATGTTTGAGATTTTGTATACCTAGCCTCTAATTCTGTAACTACATTTATAACAGTGGCATTAGTATCTATTTTTAAATAATTCTGATTTGCATTAACCCATACCTTTTGAGATTCTGTATTAGGTGTATCTTTCCAATAGATTATAGGCAAATAATTTTTTTGTCACATACTTCTGGTAAAACTCTTATTCTTTCACCTTTATATATCTCTCCTACATCTCTATATAAGTTACTTGGATTGTCCCTTGGATCTAAATCAACTATAGCCTTTGCATTAGTTGATTTCAAAAATTTCTCTTTTAAAGAACCTTCCGGATTTTCGGGTCTTGTATCTCCTCCTACTATTTCATCTCCATTTATAGCTTCAGCAATTAACTTTCCTATAATATCTGGTCCCTTTTCCTTATATATCCTAACATCCTCAGTTGCTTCACAAAAACAAACCTCCACCAAAACAGCTGGCATTGATGTTTTTCTTAATTCATATAGTTTAGGGTTTGTCTTAACACCTCTATTCTTAAGTCCAGTTCCCTTTGAAACATTATCAACTATTCTCTTAGCATATATCTCTGCTTTTCCACCTGCACCATAAATCCAGGTTCCAGTACCTAAAGCCCCTTCATATCTATCATAAGCTTTATCAAAGTGTATTGATATAAATAATTCAACATTATTATCTTCAGCCTTTTGAACTCCTAGATATAAATCAGTATTAACATCAGAATCTCCTGGGGTTACATCTATAACATTATGACCTGCTATGCTTAAATATTTTATTAAAGCTTTATAAACCTTTCTATTTTCAATAGTTTCATCTATTAAAGCACTAGAACCTTTTGCCTGAAAATTATGTCCCCCTCTTACTGCTATTTTCATAAAAATACCTCCTGAAAATATTTTCTTTCACTATATAAATATTTTAAAGAGGCAACTTAAGTTACATTATTCAAAAATTTATTTTTAACTTTATATTATCTATACTTTCCAACCTTTTCATCCATTGTTACTCCGCCTTTTTTATAATCAATTTTTACTATTGATATAACTCTTCCAGCACCTTCTTCTATGCATATTTCTTGAGATTTTTTCACAATTTCTAGCAAATCATAAATTTTTCCTTCCATGGTAGTTTCCATAGGACCAACCTCAAACTTTACTCCTGTTGATTCTATATATTCAATAACCTTATCAACAACTTCATAAAGCCTTGAATCCTCTACTGAGGGAAGTATTTGTAAACTAACATTACAAGTATCCATTTTCTTCACTCCTAATCTTAAAATATTTATAATTTATTCCTTAAACATAAAAATACTATTATTTTAAAGCTTATAATTTCATTTTATCATAAGTAATATATAGATAAATATTCAATTTAATATTTTAAATCCATCTTAATTCAAATTTTATATGCATATAAAACTTACTTCAATAAAAATTTAAAATAAAAAGACAGGCCTAAAGCCTGTCCTTTCATCGTAGTTAATTTAATATATAAACGTCTAAGTTTCTAACGCCCCAGTTAGATGCTTCTGCCTCTGTGTTAAAGAAAAGATCTACCCTGTTTCCTTTTATAGCACCACCTGTATCAGCTGCAATAGCATATCCATATCCTTCAACATATAATTTTGTTCCTAAAGGAATTACACTTGGGTCAACTGCTATTGTACTATATCCATTTGGATCTCTTAAAACATGCATTCCTGATGCAGTATATGCTTCTGCAGAACCTAATGGATGATTATAAGCTGTGGATTTAACACTTAGTTTTTTCTTAAAGTTTATGCTTTCTCCACCTCTACTTAAAGTTTGAGTTTCCTTTGTACCTTTAACAACTTCCTTATTAACAGGCTCTTTTACAACTAGTTCCTGTATAACGTTATTACTTACTTCTTTTCCATTTTCATAAACAAGTTCACGAGTTACTTTTTTCTCTCCATCTTGTCCATCATTTAATACTTCAGTATACGTTTGTGGTTTACTTTCATCCTTTTTAACCTCTGTTGTAAACTCTATAGGATGAACTTCTGTAACTTTTTTTACATCAACCTTTACCACTTCAACGTTCATTCCATCTTTTAAACTTTCTTTTTTGTCTGGTAGTATCTTATCATCATCATCAAAAGATATTCCTTCTGATTTTAACATATCCTCTACATTATCTTCCGCACTAACAATCTCTTTTTCGCCATCTTCTGTTTTTATTTTTACATTAACAGCCTTATTTATAGTGATTGTTTCATTTTTTGATATTTTACTTTCTAATGAAGGTGTTACTTTGTCTTTAGGTGCTAATGTTATTCCATTATCGTGTAAAGCCCCTTGTACTGTACCTTTATAGGTAACAATCTCCGTTCTCTCTCCATTAACTACTACGTTAAGAGTTTTTCTCATTGAAAATACTACTATTCCTCCAACTAGAACTAACCCTGTCAGTCCTAAGGCTAAAGTTTTATTTCTATTTTCCTTTGAAAACAACTTTTTAATATTTACCATATTATCTCCTCCTTCTGGCAAGTAAAAGTTTTACGCTTCCATGCGAAAGTTATACGCTTTTCTGTATGTCAGAAGGGATTTTACACTTTTTAAGTAAAATACATTACTTATTGTAACCTATTTGTAATTATTAATCAAACAAGCTATTTTACTCATATTCTTACTATTTCTATAAATTCTTAGATATAGGCTGCAAAAACCTTATTTATGTCCATAAATGCTCTACTATACTTCTTCTTCCTTCAAATAATGCATAGTTTTATGCTATTAATTAAAAATTCAGACAATTTAACAGGGTGATTTTAAAGGCTTTTTTAGAAAAAAATAAGCTAAATTCTATTAAAATCCAAAGGAACTTTCATAAAAATTTAATACTTTATCTTTCATTTAAATCTCTTAATAGAATCTAGCTTTTTAATTAATATTTATTTTTCATTCATTAAACCTAATTTATCAAATATCATAAATGATATACTTAAAATCATAGCAACTATAGTAGCAAGTCCCATTCCTTTAATTTCTATTGCACCAAATCTTACTGCTATATTACTTAAACCAACTATCATTGTAACTGATGTTAATATTAAGTTTTTTGATTTTGAATAATCAACTTTCTCTTCTATGAAAGTTCTTAATCCTGAGGTGGCTATAGTACCAAATAAAAGTAAACTAACTCCCCCTATTACTGGTGTTGGTATACTCCTTATTAAAGCTGATAAAGTTCCTGAAAATCCCAAGATTACAGAAAGAACTCCAGCTCCACAAATTACGTAGGAACTATAAACTTTTGTTAATGCCATTACTCCAATATTTTCACCATAAGTTGTAGTAGGCACTGATCCAAAAAATCCAGATATCATAGTTGATAAACCATCTCCTAAAAGCGATCTATTAAGTCCAGGATCTTTAGATAAATCTTTCCCAACTATGCTACTTGTTACTACTAAATGACCAACATGCTCTGCAACTACTACAAAGGTTGCAGGTAAAATTGTTAAAATTGCATTTAAACTTGGTTTAGCTATATGTATTTGAGGTATTACAAAAAGACTTGCCTCTTTTACTGGAGTAAAATCTACTAGTCCTAAAAAACAACTAACTAAATATCCAGTAACTATACCTATTAATATAGGTATTACCTTTAAAAAACCTCTTAATAATACTGAAGCTAAAATTACAGTTATTATTGTAATCATTGAAACTAATACCCATGTTGGATTTAAAACCTTAGAATTTGATAATCCTACTGGAAAACCAGCCATATCTGCCGCTGTTGGAGCTAACTCTAATCCTATTATTGTTACTATAGCTCCCATGGAAGCTGGTGGAAACAATTTTCTAATCCATCCTGTTCCTACAAATCCCACAATAATTGCTATGGTAACAAACAATAAACCTGATACCACAAACCCACTTTGTACTTCAGTAAAGGAGTATCCCTCTCCCATTAAAAGTAATACTGGTGATATAAATGCAAAGCTTGATCCTAAATATGCTGGAATTTTTCTTTTTGTTATGAAAGCATATAATAAAGTTCCTATTCCATTAAAGAATAAGACCGTTGCTGGATCAATATTTAAAAGAATTGGTACTAAGACTGATGATCCAAACATTGCAAATAAATGTTGGACACTTAAAGGAATTGCTTTTTTTAGAGGTAAGCTGTCCTCTACTCCTATAACTTCTAGTAGTTCTACCTCTTTATTTTGTACAGATTCTGACATATTATTATCCTCCCTTTTCTAGACTCTCAGGTCTAAATTAAAAGTTTATATAAAATATAGCACACCGTTCATAATAATTCAATATTTTTTTGTCGCATTTTATGTTATAATAAGTATTCATGTGCACAAAAATAGTTTTTTTGCATTAACAAATTATTAAAATTTAAAGAAGAAAGGACAGAACTTAATGATTACAGTAAATAATGTAAGCTTAAGATTTGGTGGAAGAAAACTTTTTGAAGATGTTAACTTAAAGTTTACTCCTGGAAATTGCTATGGAGTTATTGGCGCAAATGGTGCTGGTAAATCTACATTTTTAAAAATATTAGCTGGTGAAATAGAACCTAATACAGGAGAAGTTTCAATTCCTGCTAAAACTAGAGTTTCTGTTTTAAAACAGGATCATTATCAATATGATGATTGTGAAGTTTTAAAAACAGTTATAATGGGAAATCCAAGATTATTTGAAATAATGGAAGAAAAAGATGCTTTATATGCAAAGCCTGATTTTTCTGATGAAGATGGAATAAAAGCTGCTGAACTTGAAGCAGAATTTGCAGATTTAGATGGATGGGAAGCAGAATCAGAGGCTTCTTCATTACTTCAAGGCTTAGGAATAGGTACTGAGCTTCACTATAGCACTGTTGGTGAACTTAAAGGTGATGAGAAAGTTAAGGTTCTTTTAGCTCAAGCTTTATTTGGTAAGCCAGATGTACTTATCCTTGACGAGCCTACAAACCACTTAGACATAAAAGCTATTACTTGGCTTGAAAACTTCTTAGGAAACTTTGAAGGTACAGTTATAGTTGTATCCCATGATAGACATTTCTTAAACATGGTTTGTACACAAATATGTGATGTTGACTTTGGAAAAATCAAATTATACGTTGGTAACTATGATTTCTGGTATGAATCAAGTCAACTTGCACTTCAAATGGCTAAAGACCAAAACAAGAAAAAAGAAGAAAAAATTAAAGAACTTCAAAACTTCATTGCTAGATTCAGTGCTAATGCTTCTAAATCTAAGCAAGCTACTTCTCGTAAGAAGTTATTAGATAAGATTACTTTAGATGATATTCAACCTTCAAGCAGAAAGTATCCTTTCGTTGGATTTAAGCCTGAAAGAGAAGTTGGAAACGACATTTTAGAGGTTAATGGAATATCAAAAACTGTTGATGGAGTTAAACTTCTAGACAATGTAAGTTTCAGAGTTAACAAAGATGATAAGATTGCCTTTGTTGGAAATGAAAGATCAATAACTACTTTATTTAAAATAATAAATGGAGAAATGGAACCAGATTCAGGAGATTATAAGTGGGGTGTAACTATAACTAATGCTTACTTCCCTAAAGATAATACTGAATTCTTTGATGGTTGCGAATTAAACTTAGTTGATTGGCTTAGACAATTCTCTGATGAAAAATCTGAATCTTACTTAAGAGGATTCTTAGGAAGAATGTTATTCTCAGGTGAAGAAGCTCTTAAACAGGCTTCTGTGTTATCAGGAGGAGAAAAGGTTAGATGTATGCTTTCTAAATTAATGCTTAGCTCAGCTAACGTTTTAACTTTAGACCAACCAACTAACCACTTAGACTTAGAATCAATAACAGCAGTAAACAATGGTTTAGCAGATTATAAGAGCGTATTATTATTTGCTTGTCACGACCACCAATTTGTTGAAACTATAGCAAACAGAATCATAGAATTAACTCCAGAAGGAATTAAATTTGATAAAGCTTGCACATATGATGAATATTTAGAGACTAAATAATAAAAAGAGCGTGTATGGAAAACTGATTTCAATACACGCTCTTTTCATTTTATACATTAGCATCACTTATAGTTTTAAACTCATACCCTTCTTCTTTATAGTATTTTATTATTTCAGGTAATATTTTTACTGTCTTTTCTTTTCCAAAAGTATCATGCATAAGCAAAACCACTTGATTTTTTCCCTTTGATGTTCTTTTTACATAATCAATCATTTCATTTAAAGTATAAGGTTTTCCTTCTGCATCACCATTTAAAGCATTCCAATCTATACTCACTATTCTATTACTTTCTAAATTATTATTTAACTCTTCTAAATTTCTATCCTTATAATATACTCTACTATTATACCCTCCTGGCATTCTTAAAACATTTGTATCAAACTCAACACCAAGAACATCCCTCATTATATCATTTGTTTTTTTAAATTCATCCATAAAATAATTAACATCTGTTATGTTTCCTGGATAAAGCTTTTTAAAATTATGACTATAACTATGATTGGCAATAGCATTTCCTTCTTCTATTGCTCTTTTTAAACTCTCCTTAGGCGCTTGTCCAGAGTCTAATCTAGAACCTAGCATAAAAAAAGTTCCTTTTACATTTTCATTTTTTAATATATCTAAAACTTGTTCTGTAAGTGGACTTGGTCCATCATCAAAGGTAAGAAAAACATATTTTTCATTTCCTTCATAAGACCCCTCTACCATTTTACTAACATCTTTTACATTAACAGCATAGTTTTTACCATCAAAAGTAACATTTCTACCTGGAACAATATCTGTTGACTTATATTGTGGAAGTTCAACTGTAGCTTCTTTCATTGCTAATTCTTTATTCTCACTTTCATTACCTGTATTACCCTTAGCTACTTCTACTTTACTATTTAAAACAATTCTTGTCCCTAAAAAGACCAAAGCAACTATAGCAAGTAATACTACCCCTATTCTTCTTCGTATATATTTTTTCTTTAAAGTTTTATTTTTTCTTTTGCTTAAAGTCTCCTTACTCATAATACCTCCAAAACACAACTTAATTCTATTTAATTATACAAATTTTTCACTCTTGAAATGGTAAACTTTTTATTACAGAATAGTTTTATTTTATGTAATTTTTATTTAATGTTAATATGAAGTTTTTAAATAACATATTTTCTTTATACAAATAGTATACTCAAAACAAAAATTTATATTATTTAATAAAAAAGTAACTCTATCCTTTTTTACTTATTTAATGTAAATAAGTTATTAAATGAATAGAGTTATTTTTAATTAAATTTCATCTTTTTAAATAATTAGTTTAATATTTTATATGATATAAACTCAATATCATAATTATTTACTTCTCCATCTAAATTTAAGTCTGATTTTATACTTAAGTTATTACTATTATCAACTGTTCCCAAATATTTAGATGCAATTGCTAAATCTCCTAAATCCAACTTTTTATCTTCGTTTATATCTCCTGTATATTCATCTATTATCCTCTTATTAAATAACTCTAAAGCATTTTTTAAAGAATCTATTGAATTAAGAATTTCTTGTGAATCACTTGAGTTATTATAAATATCCTCTGCACCATTTAAACTTTCTAGTAAAACTTTCTTACTGCCTTTATGATAATTACCTATTTCAAATCCTTCAACAGAATTTTCAACTTTATTCTTTCCTTCATTAATTAATATATCTAATTCTTTTTTAACACTTTCAAAAGCAGATTTTTCTCCAAATATCTTTAATTCGAAGAAGGATGCCCATATATTATTTGATGGTAAAGTATTAATTTCAAGCTTAACATATCTTACATTATTTTCTTCTAAATTAATTTCACTTAATTGTTTGGAAACTAAATTGTCTGAATTATTATAAACTTCTTTCCATGATTGGCCATCTTCTGATACTAATATTGAAAACCCATAGGCAGCTTCTTTTTCTCATTTAACACTAATCCCTTCAATATCATAAATATCTCCTAAATCTACTTGCCACCATTGATTAGAATTTCCACTTGATGCACACCATCTAGAACTCTCATCTCCATCATTTCCTTTATTAGCTTCTCTACTTGGTTCATTGGAGCTTGCAGTTGAAGGTTTATTTAAAGCTAAATTTTTTGGAATAACTTTTAAAGTTGATGAAATATTATCTAGAACATCTTCTCCATGTATTCCACTTAAAATATTTATATTTTCTATTATAATATTAGTTGACTCGATTTTTTTCTTAGGAATGAATTTTCCCTCTAGAATCTTTCCACTTCCATTAAATCCTTTGTTTTCCTCTGAAAATTCAAGCTTTGCACTTATTTTTCCTGGTTCTTTTTCCTCAGAGGATACTATCTTAAATCCATTTGTTCCAACTAATTCTCCCATTAAATCTAAAACATCATTATCATAAGTTAATAATATATTTAAATTTTTCATATCAACAGCTTTGTCAATAGTTAATCCATATACAAATTCTTCCCCAATTTCTACACTTCCATTTACATTAGAGATTAGTTTTGTATTAGGTTTTGATGGCTTCTCTCCATTTATAATCTTTCTAGTAATACTTTCTAATGACTTCTTAGCTTCATTTACCTCATATCCAAAGTCTACACCATCACCTATTTTATGTCCTCTATCTAAACTCTCTAAAATCTTGTCTACTTCTACTTTCCACTCTGGATAATTTTTTAGTATACTTCTTAATTTTTCATTATCTTGAATTCCTTCTCTAAATCTTTCAAATCTTACTGAACTTCTTTCAGGATAAACAATAAAACAATCTCCTGATTCAAATCTTGTATGATCAGTTGTTTCTAAAGGATTTTCAACCCAGTTGTCAAAAGACCATCTTAAAAATCCATCAATATCAGTTTTAGCTGAATACCATCCAACCCAAGCACTTTCTGCTGGATTAGAGTATGTGAAGAAATTTGGATAATCACCAGTAGCTAAATATAAGGTTGTATTTTGTCCTTTTTCTCTTCTTTCTCTAGCAAAGTTAGCAAACTCTTCTTCATTATGAACTTCTCTTACTGCTACAGACATATCTGAAACCTTATCAGATATTTGATTAACACTACCATAGTTCATAGCTCCAGATATTTTAAGAGGAGTATCCTTTAAAAGTTCAAAAACTGGATTCATGACATTAGCTGGTCTTTCATCCATAGCAATATACGTCATATTCTCCCATCCCTTTGATTTAAGATGAGAAACAAAAGCCTCTATAAACTGCCCCCAATAAGCATTCCATGTATCACTTCCTGGATTCAACTTTTCATAAACTTCTTTTCCTTGTGTCTCATCATAGTAATATACTCTATTATCCCAAGGAACCATGCTATAACAATTTATTTGGTCATCTATTCCTATTTCCATACAAAGTTCTACGTACTTATCAAAATCATCAAAATTGAATTCAAAAGCTCCATTTGATCTTTTTGTCCATTTAACCATAGATTCATATGGATCATAAGTTTGACCATTCCAAGGATCCTTTACAATTGTAGTAGTTATAACCTTTTGACCTGCATCCTTCAATCTAGTTAAATGCGGTTTTAAATAATTTATATGCTCCTCTGACCATAATGGTACATCAAAATATCTAGCCACAGAATATGGATTTTGCCACATATCTAAATGAAATGTCCAATCTTCTGGTTTAGGTAATGACATATCTAACACTTCTAAATTAACATCAAAAATAACCTCTTCTCCAGATTCCGCTTTAGCTTTTATTGTACCAATATAAAGTCCACTTTCTGCCTCTTCTGGAACGTCTAATGAAAACCATAAAGGTTGAATATTTCTTCTCTCAATAAGCTCTTCTTCATTTATATCTAATATATCAGGTATTAATTTATTATCAGCTCTCACATACTCAATAAAATTAATATTAGAATCAGAAGAATCTATAGTATATCCATTTTCCTTTATAAAATCAGAAACTTCTAACTTTACTCCTTTCATTTCTTTAAATTCAGTCCACAAAACTAACTGAGAATTTAACTTTTCTCCCTTCCAAGAAGTAAGATTTAACTCCTTACTTGAAGATTCTGTTATTATATTTTCATAATCTTCTTTGAAATAATGCTTATCCTTACTTGCAACAAATCCATTTAAAGTACTTTCTATATTAGAATCAACATAAGTGATAACTGGATTCCAGTGAGTATTATCTTGACCTATATTATTCTCTATTCCATTCAACTCAAAATAAATAAAATCTCCTTCTTTTACAGTAGTTATTACATCTAAGTTATAACCGCTAGTATCGTTAAAATTTAACTTTTTCCACTCTTCAGATTCTGGCCAAATCTTATCCTTGTTTTGCATAACTCTAATATTTACTCCATTTCCACCTGTCAAAAGCTTTCTGACATTTCCACCTATTAATATATTCCCATCTCTAGGTGCTTTAAAAGCTAAAACTGCATTTTGATTTGTTCCTGGATGCATTGATGAAGGTTTATAAATTCTACTCCATTCATGAGTTCCTTGCCATATACCACCATCTAAATTAGAATTGTAATTCATATCTTTATATTCACCATTAGAGAATTCTTTATAATACCAATTCCCTTGACCCTGTTCATTTGAGAATCCTTTAGAAAATTCATAAATACTTTGAATCTTATTAGGATCTAAAATAATATTTGAAGTTTTAGCTAATAATCCTTCACTTAAAGTAATATTACAATCTGTTCCATCTTTATCTTTAATACTACCTCCATTTAATCTTATATTAGACGCATTATCTAAATCTTTACTATTATCACCTACTGAAACTATATATTTAAAAATAAGTTTGTTACTTCCAGATCCACTTGTATACTCAGCTAATCCTTCTGATTCTTTTCCCACATTAAGAGCTATTTTAGGATTACCTTTTACATAAACTTCTTTATCAAAATTAACTTCAATCTCAATGGAATCACCAACGCCATAAACTCCATCTTTAGTTATAGCCTTAATATCTGTAGCTTTAGGCCCTACTCTATTCTCAACTATTTCATCAATTTCATTTAAATTTAATCTTAAACTTTTTATATATGGCTTATTATATCCTTCTTCCCAATATCCATAAGAAGTTAATACAAAGGTACCATCATCTAAAACTTCATTTCCTGCATATCCACAATCTCCAGATTTTTCAGTAGGAGTAAAGTCTTCCATAAGTCTTATTCTATATAGTCCTTCCCTATTATGAACTAAATCATCATAAGTTCCTACCCAAGCAACCCAGTCACCAGCTACCCATTCATTTTTATCTCCTGTTCCTTTTGGATCTCTTATTATTTCTCTGAAAGTTATTAGTAGTCTTCCTGATATAGGATCATAAGTTGCCTGATGTCTTTCTCCCATTAAAGCTCCTTGCAATTCTACTGGCTCTGTCCAAGTTTCACCTTCATCATTGGAAAATGTAATCATAGAATTATTTTTCTTAGCTTGTGATCTAGCTATTAAAGCTAATTGATTTCCATCTGGAGAACGTAATACTTCAATTTCACATAACTGTGCAGCCTTTTCTATTGAGTTATGTTCTTCTAAAAGCCTAACTGGCTCTGTCCAAACTTCTTCTCCATTTTCATCAAAACTTAAATAAGTTTTCCAGTTATTATAACTAAAATCATGGAAAATCCCCATCCACTTATTATCCATATCTCCATTTTGATCTTTAAGTTGAGTTAAACTAGCATGTGCAACTATTCCTGCATATTTCCCTGTAGGAAAATGATGTTTGAATTCACTCCATGTTTTTCCTTCATCATCTGAATATGCAGTTCTAAAACCTTTCTCTTCGCTTCTTGGAACTCCAGATATCATTTCAATTCTACTTGTTCCATCGGGTTTCTTAATTTTATATATAACAGGAGTTTCCTCACTATTATTCCAACTTACTGGTGTTTCTAATCTATCACTCCAAGTTAATCCTGCATCCTCGCTTTTCTTAAGAAGTACCGGTCCTACACCATGTCCCTTTGGATAAACAGCATACATTGTTTTTTTATCATCCATTAGAACTGTTGATGGATGCCCTAAATAAACGTTTTCTTCCTTGTCAACTAAGACTTGTCTATCATTATCTTTTGATAAATCTACAAAAGGAATATCATATCCAATTTTCACTTCTTGTTTACTTAGTTCTTTTACTTCTTCCAAGCTTAAGTATTTATCATATATATCTAAATAATCTATGTTTCCATCAAAATACCATTCACCTTCGCTTTTATTATCTAAATTTCTTCCTATATTCATAGAATTAAGCTCTGTAACCATATTAACATTAACAGGCTCCTCTGATGATGCTACCTCATTACCATCAACATATAGCTTTACTCCAGAATCCCCTAAGGACATAATTCCTATGTGCCAAGAATTATCACCATATTGATTGGTTGATTTTATATTACATAAAAATTTATCATTTTCCCTTATATGAGCATTTAATTTTCCATCAGTTAATGTTAAAGCCAATTCACTAGAAGTATCTCTTGAATCTGATATGCTGAATAAAGTTTTAGCACCATTATTTACATTGGTTTTAAATTTTACAACAATAGTCATTTCTTTTAAACTTTCAACTTTATTAATATCCTTACTTATATCAATATATTCCTTTGAACCATTAGAAAAATCTTCTTTTACTGAATAACTTAATATATAATTACTATGTTTTTTTCCTGTATACTCTAAATTTCCCTTATCAAAAGTACTAGCCAAAACACTAGTTGAAAATAGGTTTACTGCCATCATAACACCCAAGCACTTGCTTATTTTCTTTAAATTCTTTCTTAATCCCATTTATATCCTCCTAAAACTCTAATTTAAAATAAATAAAACATATCCCTCCTTTTATATAAAAAATTCAAATCATTTTTACCCATTATATGTATACTTTTAATGGGACTTATTTATGTTAATTTTTTAAATACAAATTAACAGTTTATTATAAATTCTTCATTTCAAATTATTTAAAATGAATAATCTTTACAAAATAAAAGAGCTGTATCAAAATTAAGATATTTTGATACAGTTCTTAAAATTTAATTAGTCAAATTTAAGACCACTTAAAAGATCAGCAAAAGGATTATTTACATCTTCATTTGCTTCCTTCTTCATCTTTTGCATTATTCTATTTACTTCTCTTTTATTTGTTTTATTATTTTTCTCAAATCTCTTCTTAAATTGAGATTCTTTTTCTCTAAAGTTACAATTTACTCCCGGGCAAACATATATTTTACCTTCTCCATGTCCCCTAAGCTCTAGCTTTTTCTTACACTCAGGACATCTAGCATTAGTTATTCTAGATATATTCTCTCTATATCCACACTCTCTATCTTGGCAAACATTCATTGTTCCATTTTTGCCTTTTACCTCAAGCATATACTTACCACACTGAGGACATTTTTTCCCTGTTAAGTTATCATGATGAAATTTACTTTCTCCAAGCTTAACATCCTCAACTAAAGCAACAGTATAGTTTCTTATATCTTTTATAAATTTCTTAGAATCACCTTTTCCTTTACTTATTCTCTCTAACATCTCTTCCCAATTAGCTGTTAAAAGTGGTGACTTTAAATCCTTTGGTACTAAATCTATAAGCTGTTTTCCCTTAGATGTTGGAATTATTTCCTTTCCTCTCTTTTCTATTACAAAGGAATTAAATAATTTTTCTATAATATCTGCTCTAGTTGCAACAGTACCTAATCCTCCAGTTTCTCCTAAAGTCTTTGCTGAAGATTTATCTACTGATATAAATTTTTGAGGATTTTCCATAGCAGATAATAAAGTTCCCTCATTAAATCTTGCTGGTGGTTTTGTTTCTCCTTTTTTAACATTAACCTTAAGAACTTTAAATTCATCTCCCTCTTTTAATTTAGGAAGTTCTTGTTCTTTTATATACTCTTCTCCCTCATCATCAACTTCCCTATCATAAAGCTTCTTCCATCCTTTAGCTTTAACTACTTTTCCCTTTGCAATCAATTTTTCTCCATTAACTTCACCAGTTAAAGTTGTTTGAATATATTCAAATGGAGGCATTAATACACTTAGAAATCTCTTAACTACAAGCTCATAAACTCTTCTCTCATCAGAACTTAAATTAGCTAGATTTCCTTTTTCCTCCGTTGGAATTATAGCATGGTGATCAGAAACCTTATTATCATCTACAAAACTTTTGTTTACTTTTATAGGATTTTTTAATAAATCATTTGCTATAGTTCTAAATTCTCCTGTAGCTACAGCTTTTAATCTATCTGGAATAGTAGAAACTATGTCCTTTGAAATATATCTTGAATCTGTTCTTGGATATGTAAGAAGTTTGTGGTTTTCATATAATCTTTGCATTATATTAAGGGTCTGTTTTGCTGAATATCCAAAAATTTTATTACAATCTCTTTGAAGCTCAGTTAAATCATATAGTTGAGGAGAAAATTTCTTTTTATTACTTTCATTTATATTAATTATTTTCCCTATTTTCTTCTCATTTAAATTGGTAACAACTTTTTCTTTGAAATCATTTTTAAATATTCTTGAATTATTATCCTTATTTATCCATGTAAAATTACATTTATCTGTTTCTATTAAAATAGTACTATACTCTTTTGGTTTAAAGTTTTTAATATCCTCTTCTCTTTGAACTATCATTGCTAAGGTAGGTGATTGAACCCTTCCAGCTGAAAGCTGAGCATTATATTTACATGTTAAGGCCCTAGTAACATTTAAACCAACTAACCAGTCAGCCTCTGCTCTACACTGAGCAGCCTTATACAAATTATCGTAATTTTCTCCTGGTTTAAGATTTTTAAATCCATCTAAGATAGCTTTATCTGTTTGAGAGGATATCCAAAGTCTCTTTATAGGCTTTTTAACATGTGCTTTTTCTATTATCCAACGCGCTACAAGTTCTCCTTCTCTTCCAGCATCTGTAGCTATTATTATTTCATCTATATCTTTTCTTTCCATTTGCTTTTTAACTTCATAAAATTGCTTAGTTGCTTTTTTAATGACCTTAAGTTTCATATGCTTAGGAAGCATTGGAAGAGTTTCCATAGACCATGTCTTAAGCTTGTTATCATAATCTTCTGGAGATTGTAATTCTACTAAATGACCTAAAGCCCAAGTTATTACATAATCCTTTCCTTCAATATAACTTCCTTTATTATTATTGCATTTTAAAACCTTGGCAATTTCTCTACCTACACTAGGTTTTTCTGCTAATACTAATTTCTTCAATAAAATCATCCTTTCATGATACTACATATACGCAATATCTCTAATAATATACTACCTTAAATATATTTACTTAACAAATAATCCTATATTTTTATTAGGCCCATTTCTTTAGCTCATCATAAATATCTAATTTTAAGTTCTTTAGTTTAATCCAATCAAGTTTCTTTTGGGAATAAAATCTTAGCTTAAAATTACCAAGCTTTTTTCTTATTTGAAGGGGATTTGATGTTACTCTTATTTCTTCCATGCTAGATCTTTTTATAAAAATTTGTCTTCTATTAAGAGATTTATAGCTAACATAATATAAATCCTTTCCAAAACCTATTTTAGTATTTTTATATAGCAAAGTTCTATCAATAATGACTACAGGCACGCTTATTACAAGTAACCATATCTCACCAGTTAACAAAAAAAATCCTATGCTAGAATATAAAGCAACTTGTATTGGAATGGTAAAAAATCTTCTAAGATCTTTCTTTTCTGGCCTGTACACTTTACCATCAAATATAAACTCTGGAATAAGATTTTTTAATATATCTCTATATCCTTTCTCATTGCATAAAGGAAATATAAGTTCATCTTCCTTAATACTATTTCCATATCCAACTACACAGCATTTTATAGTATAAAACTTAAATATTTGATTTATAATATTTTGCTCTATTTTTACTGCATGTATGCTTTCCATTGGAATTGAATAACTTCTTCTTGTTATTAAGCCATACTCAACTTTTAAATAATTATTATTCCTATATATTGTAAACTTATAATACTTAGATAATATTGCTAAGACAGAAAATATCAATATTATTAATAATAAAATACTAAATAAAAAAAGTGCTGATAAAAATATTGCTAATATTGTATTTCTAGATATTACATTTTCCTCAATAACATTCTTGAAAAAAATGATTAATTCTTGATTCAATCCCTTGTATATCTTGCTCATAAAGTGTATGCTTGAATATAAAACCCCTATTCCTAATAATATATTGTTTCTAAGCATTGAAAGTAAAATCAAATGAATAGCTGATATGTTATAAACTAAGGTTTGATTTATTTCTCTTTCATCATGTATTAAATTTCTCATCCTATAACTTAGGTTTCCATAAAGTGATTCTAAATCTTTCTTTTTTAATACCATTATTATTTCTGCATTTTTCTTTGAAGACGGATACACACTATCAATCTTTATCCTTCTAATCTTAAAAATTCTATAAATTATATTTCTTTCAAGCTCTATTAGGGATATACTCCTTAATGGAATTACCATTTCCTCCTTAAGTATAGCCCCTTCCCTATATATTAAAAAATTTTCTTCAATTAAAATACTAGTATTAAACCATTTCACTATAGAGAAAATTAAAATTAACACTACAGAAATAGACGTTGTTTCCACAATATAATCATTGAACTTCAAAGCTAAAAATATTATTACTGGCCAAGTATTTTTCATCAACTTAAAAAAGGTTATAAAAATTTTACACCAATGATTTTTTTTATAAAAACTCATTTTTCACCCCTAAACTCTCTCCTGAACTATATAATTGAAAAATTCTACCTGCTCCTTATTAATTGCTGGAATCCCAACTTTCCCTCCTGCAGTATAAATATTTATACTCTTTATCCTTAAAATCATATCTATTGGATTTTCACATATATTTATGTATTTTATATTATCTCTTTTTATACATATATATCTTTTAAATAACACTCCATATCTAATTTCAATAAAATCGCTAAATATAAAATAAGACCATTTGAAGTATTTAATTATTGGGCATATTATTACTGATATAATGAATATAACTATAATTGATGAATGTAAAATCCATAAATTATTATTTATAACTTCATTTAATTGATTAAAGCTACTAAAGATTTTTAATTTATAAAACCCAAACATTAAAACCAAATATAAAAGTGAAAAAATTAAAAATCTAAGAATAATAGATTTAATAATAAATAATTTACTTAATTTATATTTCATTCACTCCTCCTTTAATAAAAAAACCTATAAGAAAAACATTCTTATAGGCTACCCTCCTCATACTAAAACTTTCCCTAGTATTAAATATTTTACCACATTATAATACTTATTTAAATCATTATATATTCCCATATTTTCAAAGTTACTTTACCCTATATTTATTTAAATTAATTTCCTTTTTAAGTTCAGGTAAAATAAAATTTATCAACTCTTCTTGGTTATTCTTTTCCACAAGACTTTTTACTTCTTCATAATTATCAAGAATTATTTCTATTATTGACTTTATCCAATTTACCACTTTCTTTTCAGAGATAACTGTACAATCATAAGAAATGATTAAATTTAATTTTTCATAAAAAAATTCAACCCTATTTATCTCCTTCATTGTCATTATTGCTTCTTTAATTATCTCTTCATATTCACTGTTATTTCTTAATCCTCTTAAGATTAAATCATTCTTTAACGTAACTTTTCCCCTTTTACTATCTACTACCTTTATATTTGAAGCCATTCTTATTGCACATCTTTTTAAATCAAGCATACTTTTCTCCCTAAATAATATTTCTTATCTAAAGCTTATGATTAATCCCAATTGAAAATTCCATCCTCAAAATAATACAAAAATAAAAAAAGAGATTACCAAGATAACTTATAAATAAAACTTACAAACTTATTAGGAAGATTAAATCTTCTCATCGTTTGTAAGTTTTATTAAATTTCATCTAGATATTCTCTCTTTTTTAAATTAGTTATTTGCTTTTCTCTTGTCTTATAGGTAGGGTAATTATAAAAGTACTTCCTTTATTAAGTTCACTTTCTACTCTTATTGTTCCATGGTGAAGTTCTATTATGCTTTTTACCAATGTTAAACCTATACCACTACTTCTATATTGTTTTTTGGATATGCTATCAGCTTGTACAAATCTATCAAATATAATCTTTTGTTGCTCCTTGGATATTCCAACTCCAGTATCCTTTATAGCAATTTCTACAGTTTCATTTTCACACTCTCTTATGAAAACTTCAATTGTACCATGTCCATGAGTATATTTTATAGCATTAGATAAAAGATTAATAACGCATCTTTCAATCTCATTTTTATCACATTCTACATCTAATTCTTCTATTTCAGGATCTATTATAATATCTAAATTATTTTCTTCAATATAAGATTTTAAACTTAAAGCTGTATCTTCAACTAAAGAAACTATGTCCTGCTTTTCTATATTCAACTTATATGCACCTGATTCTATTTTTGATGAATCTATTATATCATTTATTATCTTAAGTAAATGATCAGCATTATTCTTAAGAGTATTAGTGTAATCTTCTACTTGATATTTTCCTAAGCATTCCTCTTTATTCTTTAATTTTATTAATTGTACAATAGCTAATATAACATTTAATGGAGTTCTAAGCTCATGTGAAAGATTTACAAAATAATCATTTTTGAATTTTTGTCTTTTTATCATCTCATCCTTTAGATCTGCTGCTTCTTTATAAAGCTTCTCTTTTTCTATGTAAAGTTTTTCTTTTTCCTTAGCCTCTTTTTTAAGTTGATCAGCTCTTTTTTTAACAGTCCTCTCCAAGGCAGTTACATAACTCCACATTAAGAAAATAACTATTATTGCACTTGAAAAATATATTAAATAAGCCGTTGGTGTACGCCATGGTGGTGGCGCAATCTTCAAGTCTAAGGTAGTCACTGGAGTTAAGTCTCCATGATTATCTCTAGCTCTAATTAAAATCTTATATGTTCCAGAATCTAAAGTTGCATAATTTGCATTATTTCTTTTATTAGCAAAGGTCCATTCTTCGTCAACACCTTCTAACTTATATTCATAAGTAGTCTTTGTTGTGTTTAAATAATCTGGCAAAAAGAAATCAATAGATATGTTATTTTCATTATATTTTAAACTAAGAGTTCCCCCATAGTATGGATAAGTTTTATTATTAACCTTAATTTTATCTATTACTACTTTGCTCTTATTTCTATTGTCTGATAATTTCAAAACGTCCTTAGGATAAAATGCAGTTACTCCATTTATCCCACCAAAAAACATTTCTCCATCTTTGCTTTTAAAATAAGACCTACCATTGAATTCATTACTTTGTAATCCATCCATGGCAGTATAATTTATAAATTTATTTGCTTTTTGATCAAATCTAGATAGACCATCATTTGTACTTATCCAAAGGTTATCTTCTTCATCTATAAGTATTCCATATATAAAATTATTAGCTAATCCATTTACAACAGTATAGTTAGTAAATTTATCAGTTTTAGGATCCAGTTTACTTAATCCTGCTTCAGTCCCAATCCAAATATTCCCCTTTGAGTCCTTTGCTAAGCAACGTACCCCATTGTTTATAAGACTATTACTATCAAAACTATTATTTAAATAACTTTTTAGTACGCCCTTATTCTTATCAAACTTTACTACACCACCATCAATGCCGATAGTAATCCATAAAAATCCCTCTTCATCTTCTGAAATACTTGTTACAGCATTCTCAACTATACCTACAGCCTTAAAAACATTAGAATAATCAGTGAAAGTTCCTGTTTTATCATCATAGGATTGCAATCCACCTCTTGCTCCTATCCATAATAATCCATCCTTGTCCACAAAAACATTTCTAGCATCCATTTTATTTCGTTCTTTCATATTATCTGGATACTTTAATCTTTTAACATTTCCAGTTTTTTTATTTATTTTATTAACTCCACCTTGAGTTGCAACCCACAGATTATCTTTATCAGCTTCACATATTTGCCAAACTACATTACTACTTAAGGTATTTTCATCATTACTATTGCTATAAAAATTTGTAACTTCACCAGTGGTAGTATTTAATTTATTCAATCCTGCTGAGTTAGTCCCAAGCCATAAGATTCCATCAGAATCTTCATAAATTCCACTCATGCTATTATCACTAATAGTATTTTCCTTATCAGGCTCTCTTCTATAATGCTTAAAAGGCTGTTTAGGATTTAATAAACTTATTCCATTATAAGTACCAAACCAAAGTAACCCACTTCTATCTTCATATGCAGTTAATACATTATCATTAACTAAACTTGTATCATCATAATATTTACTTTCAAAAATATGCATTTTTTTGTTTTCTTTATTATATTCTAATAATCCCTTTTGAGTTGATATCCATAAATTATTATAGGTATCTTCATAGATAGAATTTATACTATCTGGAGCTATTTTAAAAGACTCTAATTCTTTATCTAAATAAGTAATATCTTTATAATTGCTTGATACTAACATAATATGATTATTTGTTACTACCCATATATTATCATCTCTGTCTCTATAAATATTAGAAATTGATGAATTCTCATTATCTAACAAATCATTTATTGATTGAATTTCTCTAGTCTTTGTATTAATTATACTTAACCCTTCACTTGTTCCAACCCATACATTTCCGTATTTATCCTCACATAAAGAAGTAACTACATTGCTTTTTAACCCCTTTGGTTCCGTATCTTTAAAAATTTGGTGTATATTTCCTGTTTTAGGATTATAAATGTTTAATCCTTTTCTAGTAGCTATCCAAATTGTTCCACTACTGTGTTTTAATATAGCCCATATATTATTATTCGATAGCTTACTCTTTCCTTCTTCATCCTCAAACATTCTACTTACTTCATTTGTTACTACATTTATTTTACTTATACCTTTACTAGTTCCAACAAGAATATTATCATTGTCATATTCTATTAGAGCTGATATAAAGCTTGAATTAATGCTCTTTTTATCATTTACTAATTCTCTAAAAACAACAAACTCATGTCCATTGTATTTATTTAATCCATCTGATGTTCCAAACCACATATACCCCTTATTATCTTGAATTATCCTATTTACAGAGGATTGGGATAGTCCGTCCTTTAATGTTAAATTGTTGAATCTTACTTCTGATTCTCCTAAAGCAAAAACATTTTTACCTTGAATTAATATTAGTATTAAGGAGAGAAAAGCATATCTTATAACTATTTTTTTTATATTCAATTTTATTACCTCTCTAAAACTAAAATAACAATTTAATTTTCTCAAAAAACAAGAATATTGTCAAACAATGTCACATCAAATTTAATATTTTATCCTAGTGATATTCACATTCCTCAAAAAGTTTTCCATATTATATAGTATTAATATCTCATCAAAATTCGTATTTTTAACATACTCACTTATCTTTTCTGAAAAGCTTCTCAAATCAACCACATGAATTTCCTGAAAATTTTGACTTAAAAATGGAATCATAGAATTAGCAAAGGAATCTTTAAATATCAATAATCTTTTTCCCTCTTTTATATTTTTATTTTCTATAATACTAAGTCCATTATTTCCTCTAATAAATACTGAGTACTTGTCCCTAGTATTTAACTTATCATAATCATATAAACTTTCAAAAATTTCTCCCTGTATATTCATAGTAATATTATCTATATCATAATAAGTTAAAATATCACTTTCTGCACTAAAAAGCTTAGCCTTTGAAAAATATGTTCCATAAAATCCTGTAGCTTCATTCTTTTTTAAACTATTTAAATCAATAGGTTTTTCTCCTAAGCTTTCAATATAAGCTTTATATGCTAAATATGCCCCATAACTTGTCCAATGGTGATCAGTTTTATAATATATATATTCCTCTTTACTCTTCTTAAATAAACTCACTAAATCTATATTTCTATCTTTAGAATTTGCCCTATAAACTTCATTTATAAGATTCTCTTGATTTAAAAGCTTTATTCCCCATGGAATATATTCCTCATAAATGGTATATGAATTTGGAACTATCATAGTAGTAACCTTGCCCTCATATATATCAATAAATTTATTTATGGAATCCATGTTATTTTTAAATCTCTCCTTATCATAAGAAATATTCTTTTCAAACATATAATTTTCTTTTCCATAAATTATATTGTTATTTTCTAACTTTCCTAAGGTGTACTCACTTATAGATTTTAAGTTTATCCACTGATTTCTAAAAATAAAATTATCATTTATATACTCTTCATATTTATCTCTGTATTTTCCCTCTATAAAAGCACTTATTGAAAATATAGGTTTCCTTGCAAGATTCCTATTTTCTAGCTCTGAAAAACTATTATCTTTCTTTACAATATCGAAAAAGGTTAAAATCATTATAAAAGAAAAAAACATATAAACAATTGGATGCTTTTTCATAAAATATTTCCTTTCTAAAATCTAAAATAAAGAAATGGATTATAAGTAGAATCCACTAAATATGCTACGGATAATATAAACACCATCATTAATACTAAGCATTCTAAAGATTTATTTTTCTTTATGAATCTCTCATAAATATTATTTATTAACTTTGTAGATCCTAAAATAGCTATTATAATAACTAAAAAATAGTTTCTTAAATAATAAATAAAATCTAAAGAAAAATTCATTCTAAATAAATACTTTATACTAAGTAAATCCTCAAAGGAAAAAAGTGCCCACCCAAAAACTATAAAAACTATTGCATATATATGAGAAAAAATCTTATATTTATTTAAATAATTCATTAAAAAAACTTTTTCTATAACAATAAGAAAGAAAAAATATAATCCCCATATTATAAAATTATATTTTGCGCCATGCCAAAAACCAGTTAAAAACCATACAACAAAAAGATTAACTACTGTTCTCTTTTTCCCTAATCTATTCCCTCCCATAGGAATATAAACATATTCCTTAAACCAAGCTCCAAGGGTAATATGCCACCTTCTCCAAAACTCAGTAATACTTCTTGATATATATGGGAAATTAAAATTTTCTGGGAAATCAAACCCAAGCATCTTTCCAAGTCCTATGGCCATAGAGGAATATCCACTAAAATCAAAATAAATCTGAAAAGAAAATGCTATTATGCCAAGCCATAATAAAGGAGTTGATACGTAATTTATTCCAAGTTCTTGAATCTCATTCCATAGAAGACCTATATTATTAGCTATTAAAACCTTCTTGCCCATTCCTATTATAAATTCAGTAATTCCTTCTTCAACTTGATTAACTTTAATTTTTCTATTTTTAAGTTCATTTTTTATCTCTGAATATTTTACTATAGGTCCTGCTATAAGCTGTGGAAAAAGACATACATAAGCCCCAAAGTTTATTATATTTCTTTCAGCCTTTATCTTTCCTCTATATACATCAATGGTATATGACATAGTCTGAAAAGTATAAAAACTTATACCTAGAGGTAAAGTTAAATATATTAGTGATAAAGAAGTCCCAAAGACTAAATTTATATTTTCAATAAAGAAATTCAAATATTTAAATAATATGAGCATACCTAAATTAAATATAAGTGAGCAAAATAAAAGTACCTTAGTGATTATTTTTTTCCCTCTATATTTTTCAATAAAAATACTTATTGAATAATCTACTCCTATGGATAAAAGCATTATAATAAAATACTTTGGTTCTCCCCATGAATAAAATACTAAACTTAATATTACTAGAGATAAATTTTTAAATTTTTTTGGAGTTAGGTAGTATATTATAAACATTATTGGTAAAAATCTAAATATAAACATAATACTGCTAAATACCATTTTAAATATCCTCAAAATTCAATTTTATATTTCCAAGAGACTTTTGTAGTCTCTTTTTTATTGACTCCGTTTTATATGAATCTTAACCTTTAATTCTTCCTTCAGACCTTACTTAACTTAAAAGTAATATTAAGTCGAATTAAATAGTGAACTTTTTCTTTTATTATGTTTATAAAAAAATAATAGCCCTAAAAGGCTTTTAATTAATAAAGCATCTTTTTACTACATTTAAATGTTTAATTCTAAGACACCAAGCTTAAAATTTAGACTTTCACTTAAACATAGCAAGTTTAAAAACCTTGGCTATTATTCTTTAATTAAATATAAATTAACTTTTATTTAAATGCCTCTTCATAAATCTTATTTGCTTCTTCTAATTGATCTTGTGGTAATATAAATAGTGAAACATAATTCCCCTTAACCTTAACCTCTGAAGACTCTGCAATCTCTTTTTCTTCTGGATAAAAAGCTTTTCCAATCTTATCTTCTAGAACCTTATCTAAAGACTCTTTTACTGATTCTACTTTTCCTTCCTTAGCCTTTGCAATAATAATTAAAGCATTTCCTGGTGATCTTCCAGTCTCAGAAATTCCATACTCCTCTACATCATCTAAATTTAAATGATAAAGTTCCTTAGTCATTTGATCATCTACAGGCATAGGCATTACAACCATACCAGCATCTACAAGTTTATTTGTCATATCTGAAGCACTCATAGACATTTTTATATCACTTTGTTCAACCTTTGTTCCATTATTATCTTTAGCTCCACAAGAAGTTAATGTAGCCCCTATCATAGCTGCAGCTAAGACACTTATTAAAAACTTTTTCATCCCTATATTCACTCCCTAACATACATATTTATTATGTTAAAGCTATTATATCCTATAACCTAATCCCCTCCAATAATTTTGGAATATTGTTAATCCTTTAGTAACTTTTAAAGATTATTTTTTATAATTAAATAATTTTCTTCTAAAATCATCTTAATTAAAATCTAATTAATAATATATAAAACTACTATCTAAATAAAAAAGCACCAAAAGAAATTAATTCTTTGGTGCCTTAAAATATATATTTAATTATCTTTTTTTATATACCTTTTTAGGTAAATTACTTTTCTTTTTACTATTGTTTTTATTTGAAGGAACCTTTTTTACCTCTGTTTCATGTATCTTTCCTTCATATAAATAAACTCTAGGAATTTTTATTTTTAATTGTCTTTCACATTTTACTATTATTTTTTCTTCTTTATAATCTGCTAAAGAGTATGCAAAGCCTTTTTCTCCAGCTCTTCCTACACGTCCTACCCTATGTAAGTAGTTTTGAGAATTCATAGGAATATCTAAGTTAACTATATGTGTAGCTCCTTTAATATCTAATCCTCTAGCTGATACATCTGAAGTTATTAAAACCTTGGCTTTTCCACTTCTAAAATCTTGAAGTGCCTTCTTTCTCTCCATTTTATTATCACTTCCATGAAGAGAAACTGCTTCTATTTTATTATACTTTAACTTTTGAATTACATTATGTACATTATAGCTATTATTTATAAAAACTATTATTTTTTTCTCATTACCTATAGCATGTATAAGCTTTCTTAAAAAATCTATTTTATCTCTTAATTCTACTTGAAAATATCCATGTTCTATATTTTCATTAACCTTATTTGCAGCTTTAGCTTGAATAAGCTCACTTGTTCCTATTAATTCATCTGCAGTTTCTAATGCTTTTTCATTCATTGTAGCTGAGAATATAAGTTTTTGGGTATCCCTTGGACAAGATTTAACAACACTTTTTACATCTTTTATATTTATAAAATCTAATAGTTTATCACCTTCATCAATAACTATTGTCTTTATGGTATTAGTGGTTATTTTTTTCTTATTTATAAGCTCTAAAATTCTTCCTGTAGTTCCAACAAGTATATGAGGCTTATTTTTTAGCTTTTCAATTTGTCTCTTTATATTTCCGCTTCCAACTAAAGTTGTTGAAGTTATCTTCTTTCCAAGACCTCTTTTAAGATCATTTAAAACATTATTTATCTGAACTCCTAATTCATGAGTTGGTGAAAGCACAATAGCTTGCATCTCATTTTTTGAATCATCAATCTTTTCTATTATAGGAAGTAAATATGCTAAAGTTTTTCCTGTTCCTGTTTCAGCTTTTCCTATTACATTTTTACCATTTAAAATTTCAGGTATAGCTTTTTCCTGAATATCTGTTGGCTCCTCTATTCCTAATCCTACTAAAGATTTTGCAACCTCTTCACTTAATCCTAACTTTAAAAATTTATCCATCAGCATCCCATCCTTCTTTAACTCTAAAGTTTAATCTTATTGTTTTTTAATATATTATCGCAAAGAGTTTCAAAATGAGAAGTATCTACGCCTTCATTCTTTAACTTAGAAAGTCTTAAATTTATTCTTTCTAAAGTTTCCTTACCTTCTCTTTTATCTCTTTTTTTGATACATGTATTAAAATAATCAACTAAATAATCTATCTTTATTACTTCATTAGCTAAGTCTTCCCTATCATCGTTTATAAGTTCTATCAATAAAGAATATACCTTAGGAGAAGTTGAATTTCTATGCATTTTTAAGAAATCATTATTTCTACTAGTTATCTTTGCCATAATTCTTTTCCTTTCTAAATAAATTATGATTTAACATAAATTATTGACATAACATCCTTTAATATATCATAAGTAAAAAGAAAAAAACAGAAGAAACTATATGAAAATCAACTTTAAATAAAACTTATTAATATATTTTACTAATTACTAGTTAAATATATAATCTTTATTATTAAAGATTCAGTTCAGTATAGTTTCTTCTTAAAACAATAATATTCTCTATTCTACTATTCTATAAAGTTTAGCTTTAATTTAAATATCAAACTTTATAAAACATATAATACTTAAAATATAACCTGATTTAAAAGTCTTTATTATATAATACCATGATCTAACATAGCATCTGCAACCTTTTTAAATCCTGCAATATTAGCTCCAACTATTAGATTTCCATCATGACCATATTCAGAAGCTGCATTTCTAGAATTATAGTATATATTTTTCATTATATCCTTAAGTTTTGCATCAACTTCTTCAAAAGTCCAAGACATTCTTAAACTGTTTTGACTCATTTCTAAAGCTGATGTTGCGACTCCACCTGCATTAGCAGCTTTTGCTGGAGCAAATAAAATTTTATTATCAACAAAAAGTTTTTGAGCTTCTAAAGTTGAAGGCATATTTGCCCCTTCTCCTACAGCAATTACTCCATTATCAATTAAAGTTTTTGCACTGTTTACATCTATTTCATTTTGAGTAGCACAAGGAAGTGCTATATCACATTTAACATTCCAAATTCCTGAGAATCCCTCAGTAAATTTAGCAGTTTTAACATAGTTTACATATTCAGAAATTCTTCCTCTTTTTACTTCTTTGATTTCTTTTACAACTGCTAAATCTATTCCATTTTCATCATATACATACCCTGATGAATCTGAAAGTGCAACAACTTTTCCTCCAAGCTCCTGAACTTTTTCAGTGGCATATATTGCAACATTTCCTGAACCTGAGATTACAACAGTTTTCCCTTCTATTGTTTGCCCATTATCTCTTAACATTTCATCTACAAAATATACTAAACCATATCCTGTTGCTTCTTTTCTAGCTAAGCTACCACCATATGTTAAGCCCTTACCAGTTAAAACTCCGGCATCTACTGAATTTTTAAGTTTTTTATATTGACCAAACATATAGCCTATTTCTCTTCCTCCAACCCCAATATCTCCTGCAGGAACATCTGTATTAGTTCCTATATGTCTATAAAGTTCACTCATAAAGCTTTGGCAAAATCTCATTATCTCTCTATCTGATTTTCCCTTAGGATCAAAGTTAGATCCTCCTTTTCCTCCTCCAATAGGAAGAGTAGTTAAAGAGTTCTTAAATATTTGCTCAAATCCTAAAAATTTTATTATGCTTAAATTAACTGAAGGATGGAATCTTAATCCTCCCTTATATGGTCCTATAGCACTATTAAATTGTACTCTATATCCTCTATTAACTCTTACATTTCCAACATCGTCAATCCAAGGAACTCTAAACATTATAACTCTCTCTGGTTCAACAATTCTTTCTAATATTCCCTCTTCTATATACTTAGGATTCTTTTCTAAGACAGGTACTAAAGAGTATAATACTTCTTCTGTAGCAGCTAAGAACTCACTTTCTCCAGGGTTATTTTTCTTTAAATCTTCCATTAAATTATCTACATATTTTTTCACTTCCATTTTAATGCCCCCTTTTTTATGTTATCTATAGATTTTAAATTATCTATATTATTTAAAAACTATAGTTTTAAGCTATTACTTTAGGAAAATATTTTCTCAATTAAATCTTATTTTATATTATAGCATAAAATACCAGTTATCAAATAATAATCTTTAATATTTAATAAATTGATAAATTTAACTAAATTTATATTATAAATAAATATTTTTAACATTATAAACAGAAAAAAGGTAACTTTATTTATTAAAGCTACCTTTTATTTTTATTACCTAATAACTTTTTGTGGATTTGAAAAAAAGAATAAATCAAGCATTTTTTGATCTATTAAAACTTCATATGCAACCATTTTAGTTTCCCATCTAACTACGATTACATAAACTTTTTTTCCTTCTTGAATATTGTTATAACATTTCTTTACTTTTGCATTAGAATATTTATTTAATTCACTATTTCCTAAAGGCGCAACAATTTCAACCTCTCTTAGATTTATGTTACCTTTTACTTTTCTTCTAACTCTTTCATAAATAGCACTTATTTCAAGTTCTCCATCAGTAAATTCATAGTCATATTCAACCATTGTTAACCTTTTAGCTATAAAAAGCGGCAAACATATTACTATTAAAAATATCAAAGTCGGTATCAATCCTGTAAAAATAAATATTCCAGCTGCTAAAAATAAGGAAATAATCATAGCTGGCACTATCATCTTATGTAACTTTGATTCTTCACCACTTATACTTAATTCATAAAACTTCTCCATACCCGTCTCCCTTTTCCATTTGCTTTTTCTTACATTATATCATAAATTTCTTTTTAATTTTATATACTAAACCTAGTAATAAATATTAATTTTTTGTATTATTTTAATATTTATATTATTTAAATTTAACATTAAAATAAATTTATTTTGCAATTTTAGAATTTTAATCTTTCATTTTTTAAAATAAAATGATAAAATTAAAAAGTATTAAATTTTGATAGGAGTGTTAAACTATGGATAAAAAGACAGCTATTGATTGGAATAATCTAGGCTTCTCTTATATTAAAACAGATTACCGTTACATATCTCACTATAAAGATGGTAAATGGGATGAAGGAAAATTAGTTACAGACAACAAATTAAGCATAAGTGAAGCTTCAACTGCCCTTCACTATGGCCAACAATGTTTTGAAGGTTTAAAAGCTTATAGAACAAAAGATGGAAAGATCCAACTTTTTAGAGTAGATGAAAATGCTAAGAGAATGAATAAATCATGTGATAAACTTTTAATGCCTGAAATACCAGTGGAAAAATTCATAGATGCCTGTATGCAAGTTGTAAAAGCTAATGAAAGATTTGTACCTCCATACGGTACTGGTGCAACTCTTTATATAAGACCTTTCATGATAGGTGTTGGTGATAATATAGGTGTTAAATCTGCTCCTGAATTTATATTTTCAGTATTCTGCCTTCCAGTTGGTGCCTATTTTAAAGGTGGAATGAAGCCTGTAAACTTTATGATTGCAGATTATGATAGAGCTGCTCCTAAAGGAACTGGTGCCGCTAAAGTTGGTGGAAATTACGCAGCAAGCTTAAAAGCTCATGAAATCGCTGCTAAAAAAGGGTTTGCTGATTGTATATACTTAGATCCAGCAACTCACACTAAAATTGAGGAAGTTGGAGCTGCAAACTTCTTTGGAATAACAAAGAAAGGTGAATTTGTTACTCCATACTCAGAATCAATTTTACCAAGTATAACAAAATACTCTTTAATGCAAATAGCTAAAGATTATTTAAAAATGCCTGTATCAGAAAGAGATGTTTTAATAGATAACTTAGATGAATTCGCTGAGGCTGGTGCTTGTGGTACAGCTGCTGTAATAACTCCAATAGGAGGAATAGAATATAAAAATAAACTTCATGTTTTCTATAGCGAAACTGAAGTTGGTCCTACTACTAAAAAACTTTATGATCTTTTATCTGGAATGCAATTTGGAGATGTAGAAGCTCCTGAAGGCTGGATATTTGAAGTTAAATAATACATAAAAAAAGAGAGTGAGTAGTAAACTGATATGCTCCCTGTCAAGTAGACAGATTAAATATCAAAAACTTACGGTCTAAATCAGTCACACGTTTCGTGTGGCTGATTTTTTATGCAGACCATTTTTC
>OAVR01000144.1_pt1 | contig 31871 bp, 22 predicted proteins | sample 1476451 | NCBI WGS metagenome assembly OAVR01 (sample SAMEA2580105, study PRJEB22360) | human gut metagenome | biome: human gut; feature: human-associated habitat; material: faeces | place: Denmark | collected 2008/2010 | reverse complement strand
AGAAGTATTTCCGTGCGGTGTCTCGTTTGACGGCGTTGGCTCGTGAGGGCATGCTGGGTGAGGAGGCGGAGCGCTAGTTCCGCTGTTCGCCGGGGCCAAGCTTTGGCCGGCTCGGGTTTTGATGCGCTGTTCTTTCTAGTCCCGTGAGACTCGAAGCTCGCCCGGTTTGCATGGTTAGCTTGGTTAGTCTGGTTTACCTGAACCGCGCCAACCCCTCTCATACATGAGGACCCTCGCCGGGTCGCTTAGGAAGCACCCGGCGGGGGTCTTTGTTTGTTTTGAGTCTTCGGGGATATGCAGGCCTGCAAATGCCTGCAATAGATAAGGAAGTTAAAAACATACCGCCCGTTCCTATTCGGAGCCGGACGGTGAGAAGTCAGCATCGGAAGGATGCCTTATTAAGAATCTTTCGTTACCGATTCTAGCACAGGGGTTTGGGGGTTCTGCAAGCGCTTCACATAAAAATTTTTTTGCGCTTTTGAGGGTGAGAATGACGGTTTCGAATGCGTATATGGCGTAGTCAGGTTATTGTTAGTCTCAGATGAGCGCAATGATGCTTATCAAGAGTGCAATGTCTGCACTTGATTGCAATCACTCACAAAGGAGTATGACATGTCTACGGACATGAAGAACTACCGTATCGGTGTTGATGTCGGCGACCGCTCTGTTGGTCTTGCCGCTATCGAATTTGATGATGCTGGTTTCCCTATCCAGAAGCTTGCTCTGGTAACTTTCCGCCATGACGGCGGTTTGGATCCGACAGATAATCCGAAGAGTCGTAAAGAAACTCGCGGTGAAGCTCGTCGTAGGATGCGCATGACTCGTCGCCGTAAGCAGCGTCTGTGTGACCTCGATAAGGTGCTTGAGAATCTGGGCTATACCGTACCGGAGGGCCCTGAGCCTGAGACCTATGAGGCGTGGACTTCGCGTGCGCTGTTGGCATCAATCAAGCTGGCTAGTGCTGATGAGCTGAATGAGCATTTGGTGCGCGCTGTGCGTCATATGGCTCGTCACCGTGGTTGGGCTAATCCGTGGTGGTCTCTTGACCAGCTGGAGAGGGCGTCGCAGGAGCCGTCGGAGACTTTTGAGATTATTCTGGCTCGTGCGCGTGAGCTCTTTGGTGAGAAGGTTCCGGCTAACCCGACTTTGGGTATGTTGGGTGCTCTTGCCGCTAATAATGAGGTTCTTATGCGTCCTCGCCGCAACTACAACGCGAAGGAAGCTAATAACCCGAAGAAGGCTGGGAAGTACCTGGCTGATTACGGCACTCAGCCGCTAATGGCCGCGAAGGTGCGCCAGGAGGACCAGTTGGCTGAGCTTCGCCGTATTTGCGAGGTTCAGGGTATCGAGGACCAGTATGAGACTCTTCGCAATGCAATTTTTGCGCATAAGGTTGCATATGTACCGACGGAGCGTGTGGGGAAGGACCCGCTGGCCCCTTCTAAAAACCGAACGATTCGCGCGTCTCTGGAGTTTCAGGAGTTCCGTATTCTTGATTCGGTGGCGAATCTGCGTGTTCGTACTGATTCTCGTGCGAAGCGTGAGCTGACTGAGGGCGAGTATGATGCTGCTGTCGAGTTCTTGATGGGCTATACCGCTAAGGAGCAGCCTAGCTGGGCCGATGTGGCTGAAGAGATTGGTGTTCCTGGTAACCGATTGATTGCGCCGGTTCTTGAGGACGTTCAGCAGAAGACTGCACCATTCGACCGTTCGTCTGCAGCTTTCGAGAAGGCAATGAGCAAGAAGACTGAGGCTCGTCAGTGGTGGGAGTCTAATGATGACGACCAGCTGCGCAGTCTGTTCATTATGTTCCTTGCCGATGCAACGAACGATACTGAAGAGGCGGCGGCTGTGGCAGGTTTGCCTGAGCTCTATATGAGCTGGCCGGCTGAGGAACGTGAAGCGCTCTCTAATATTGATTTTGAGAAGGGCCGTGTCGCTTATAGTCATGAGACCCTTTCAAAGTTGAGCGAGTACATGCATGAGTACCGTGTTGGTCTTCATGAAGCCCGCAAGGCTGTCTTCGGTGTGGACGATACCTGGCGCCCGCCCCTGGCTAAGCTGGAGGAACCGACGGGTCAGCCGACGGTTGACCGCGTGCTGACTATTCTGCGCCGCTTCGTGCTGGATTGTGAACGTCAGTGGGGCCGCCCGCGTGCGATTACTGTAGAGCATGCCCGTATCGGCTTGATGGGTCCTGTACAGCGTCAGAAGATTCTGAATGAGCAGAAGAAGAACCGTGGAGAGAACGAACGTATTCGTAATGAACTGCGTGAGTCCGGCGTGGAGAACCCGAACCGCGCGGAAGTTCGTCGCCATTTAATTGTGCAGGAGCAGGAATGCCAGTGCTTGTACTGTGGCACGATGATTACGACGACTACTTCTGAGCTGGACCACATCGTACCGCGCGCTGGTGGCGGTTCCTCTCGTCGTGAGAATTTGGCAGCGGTGTGCCGCTACTGTAACGGGAAGAAGAATCGGAAGTTGTTCTATGAATGGGCTGGTCCTGTGAAAATGCAGGAGACCATTGACCGTGTCCGCCAGTTGAGGGCCTTTAAGGACTCTAAGAAGGCGAAAATGTTCAAGAACCAGATTCGTCGTTTGAAGCAGACTGAGGCTGATGAGCCGATTGACGAGCGGTCACTGGCTTCAACTTCGTACGCAGCTGTGGCTGTGCGTGAGCGTTTGGAACAGCACTTTAATGAGGGTCTTACTCTGGACGATAAGAGCCGTGTAGTTCTTGACGTGTATGCAGGTTCGGTGACTCGTGAGTCTCGCCGCGCTGGTGGTATTGATGAGCGTATTTTGTTGCGCGGCGAACATGACAAGAACCGCTTTGACGTACGTCATCATGCGGTTGATGCTGCGGTGATGACTCTGCTGAACCGCTCTGTTGCTTTGACTTTGGAGCAGCGTAGCCAGCTGAGGCGCACGTTTTATGAGCAGGGGCTGGATAAGCTGGACCGGGATCAGCTGAAGCCAGAAGAAGACTGGCGTAACTTTACCGGCCTGTACGAGGCCTCCCAGAGGAAGTTCTCCGAGTGGAAGGAAACCGCTACAGCTCTGGGTAATGTGTTGGCTGAGGCAATTGAGGATGATTCTATTGCTGTGGTGAGTCCGCTCCGTTTGCGCCCGCAGAATGGCAGGGCACATAAGGATACTATCGTTGCTGTGAAGAAGCAGACTTTGGGGTCTGTATGGTCTGCTGATGCTGTGAAGCGTATTGTTGATCCGGAGATTTACCTTGCTATGAAGGCTGCTCTGGGTAAGTTGAAGAAGCTTCCTGAGGATTCTGCCCGCTCGCTTGAATTACGGGATGGCCGCCTTGTTGAGGCTGATGATGAGGTGCTGTTCTTCCCGAAGAATGCTGCATCGATTTTGACTCCTCGTGGTGTGGCTGAGATTGGTGAGTCTATTCATCATGCTCGCTTGTATGGCTGGCTGACGAAGAAGGGCGAACTGAAGGTCGGTATGCTCCGCGTGTATGGTGCGGAGTTCCCGTGGCTGATGCGTGAGAGCGGTAGCCATGATGTTTTGCGTATGCCGATTCACCCTGGTTCTCAGTCTTTCCGTGATATGCAGGACAGAACGCGTAAAGCTGTGGAAAGCGGCGAAGCGGTTGAGTTCGCGTGGATTACGCAGAACGATGAGTTGGAGTTTGACCCTGATGACTACATCGCTAATGGTGGTAAAGACGAGCTGAGGCAGTTCTTGGAGTTTATACCGGAGCGCCGCTGGCGTGTTGATGGATTCAAGGATTCTGGGCGCCTCCGTATTCGTCCTGCGCTGTTGTCTCGTGAGCAGTTGCCAAGCGAGATTCAGACTCGATTGGATACAAAATCTCTCAGTAAGGGAGAAACTGTGTTGGTCAAAGCGTTGGATGATGGCCTTTATATCTCCATTGGAGGATTGTTGCCCCTAGAGAGTATGAAGGTTATTCGCCGCAATAACTTGGGTTTCCCTCGTTGGCGCGGTAACGGCAATCTGCCGACTTCGTTCGAGGTTCGTTCTTCGGCGTTGCGCGCTCTGGGCGTGGAAGGCTAGGAGAGCGTGATGGATAGTAAGTGGCGTGTTCTTGATTTCACTGCCTATGAAGGCTTCCTATCGTATGAGAGGGGGCGAATCGTGGCGGGGGAGCGGAGCACGCCACTTGCTGAGGTCGATTTTATCCTCCTTGGTATGGGGTGCTCCTGGGGCTACGGCCTAGTGGCTGGACTGGAACGTTTTGACGTTGCTGCCGCGATTTGTGATTGGCGTAATCAGCCGATTTCTACGTTGTATCACTGGTCTGAGAATACGAAGGTGTTTACTCGTCATGAGGCTCAGGCTGAGTTGAGTGTACCGCGCGCGAAGAATGCGTGGATGCAGATCGTGAAGGCTAAGCTTCGTGGTCAGGCGAATTGTCTTGATGCGATGGGACGGCCGGGTGCTGCAGATATTCGTGCGTTGGCTCGTTCGGTACGTTCTGGTGACCCGTCAAATGTGGAGGCTCAGGGGGCGCGCCTGTATTGGGGCGCGTTCCTTCCAGAACAGGGATTCCGCCGTCAGCAGCTCTCGGATGACGTGGTGAATGGAATGCTCAATTATGGGTACACGATTCTTCGCGGTAGGGTTTTGACTCGTGTGATTGCTGCGGGGTTGTGCCCTACATTGTCGCTGTTCCACCGTCATCGTTCGAATGCTTTTGCATTGGTCGATGATTTGGTCGAGCCGTTCCGCCCCGCTGTGGATTATGCGGTGTATCAGCTGATTTCTGCTGGTTCTACTGAACTGGGTAGACAGGAGAAGGCGGCTCTGGTTCAGGTGTTGTCTGATGCGGTGAATGATGATTCGCCGTTTAAGCTCCGTACGGTGATAGAGGATTTTTGTTCTGAGTTTGCTCTCTATGTTGAGGGTAAGCGTGATAGGTTGTCGGTTCCGGTGTGGGAGCTGACGGCTGTTGAGGAGTTGCGTGAGGATGGCTGATCCTGTGTGGTTAATGGTGATGTTTGATTTGCCGGTGAAGACGAAGAATGAGCGGAAGTTGGCGAATCGTTATCGTCATGTTCTGTTGGATTTGGGTTTTGACCGTATGCAGTTGAGTGTGTATGCGAAGTATTATCTGAATGGGAATGCGACGGGGTCTGATTTGTTCCGGTTGCAGGTTGAGGTTCCGCCGGGTGGCGCGATTCGTATTATGCGTTTTACGGATGCTCAGTGGGCTGGTTCGATTCGCCATTTGGGGCCGGAGGTTCAACAGATGGAGGAGAAGCCGGAAGCGTTAGATATTTTCTAGCTGGGCTTCACAAAAATGAACCGGTGGGTAGCAGCCAAACGTGGCTGCTACCCACCGGTCCATTTTTCCTTTCGGATCTCGCCTAGAGATGAGCTCCGAGGCAGGTATAGGGCAGTTTTTCTTTCGAAAAACCGCCCCATTTATGCCCCTGACTAGGGGAAATGCTCGATTACTTAAGTATATCAAGGCGAATAATGAAAGATTCTCAACGTTCCTGCCGGTGAGTGCGGAGTGTCGGTAAGTATATCAAGGCGAATAATGAAAGATTCTCAACTCTGCTGGAGCCGTTGGCGGTGCCTCGCTAAGTATATCAAGGCGAATAATGAAAGATTCTCAACTTCACCCAACGCATGAGTGACCGCGTCATAAGTATATCAAGGCGAATAATGAAAGATTCTCAACACTCGTCATGTACGCGATGAACTCTTGTTAAGTATATCAAGGCGAATAATGAAAGATTCTCAACCTTATCGTGGTTGGAGATTCCCTTCTCGTAAGTATATCAAGGCGAATAATGAAAGATTCTCAACGCGAGATCCGGCTTAATGAAACCGGACATAAGTATATCAAGGCGAATAATGAAAGATTCTCAACTCCTTGCCGGCACCGCACTCACCGCGTTTAAGTATATCAAGGCGAATAATGAAAGATTCTCAACTACGGAATCAACCTAGAGGAGGAAGCAATTAAGTATATCAAGGCGAATAATGAAAGATTCTCAACTCACCTCGCACCAAAATGTCCGGTCACCTAAGTATATCAAGGCGAATAATGAAAGATTCTCAACTGGCAGGAGCACGTACTACGTGGTGCGTTAAGTATATCAAGGCGAATAATGAAAGATTCTCAACGACGGCAAGAACGGCCGCGACGGTCAGGTAAGTATATCAAGGCGAATAATGAAAGATTCTCAACCGGCGGCACCGTCTGCAACTTCTCCGTCTAAGTATATCAAGGCGAATAATGAAAGATTCTCAACATTTACTCTTATATCTGCATATACAGACATAAGTATATCAAGGCGAATAATGAAAGATTCTCAACCACCGATAACCCCAATGATGAAGCATGGTAAGTATATCAAGGCGAATAATGAAAGATTCTCAACATCTGACTCTACGGATGCACCGTCCCCGTAAGTATATCAAGGCGAATAATGAAAGATTCTCAACCTTTACAACCGATTCCGCACCCTGGCAGTAAGTATATCAAGGCGAATAATGAAAGATTCTCAACTTGGAGGATAACTAATGACCCCCACCCCTTAAGTATATCAAGGCGAATAATGAAAGATTCTCAACTGCGTATCCGACACCTGATCCGGCGCACTAAGTATATCAAGGCGAATAATGAAAGATTCTCAACCTCATCGCAGCCACTATCCACCAGGAATTAAGTATATCAAGGCGAATAATGAAAGATTCTCAACCTACCCGCAAGCATACGTCCGCAGTAGCTAAGTATATCAAGGCGAATAATGAAAGATTCTCAACAGTATGAATTGGGCGAGGTGACGGCTTATAAGTATATCAAGGCGAATAATGAAAGATTCTCAACGTAAAATTTTCCAATTGAATTTCTCAATTAAGTATATCAAGGCGAATAATGAAAGATTCTCAACCATCGCGCCACAAATCCGCCCCCGCAGCTAAGTATATCAAGGCGAATAATGAAAGATTCTCAACCACCCTCTCGAACCTTGCCGACGATACCTAAGTATATCAAGGCGAATAATGAAAGATTCTCAACAGCATCTGGCGATGATCCGACCAACTGGTAAGTATATCAAGGCGAATAATGAAAGATTCTCAACCATCATGGTACTGATGCTATCGGACAGGTAAGTATATCAAGGCGGATAATGAAAGATTCTCAACCAACATGACGGTGCGGGCGGGAAGATGCTAAGTATATCAAGGCGAATAATGAAAGATTCTCAACTCAGACTACACAGGGGTTATGGTGCGATTAAGTGTACCAAGGTGAATAATGAAAGATTCTCAACCCAGGCGTGATGCCAGGCGGGGCCTGAATAAGTGTACTAAGGGGAATAATGAAAGAGTCTCAACCCGAGTTCACTGAGCTGGATGGCCATGATAAGTGTACCAAGGTGGATAATGAAAGATTCTCAACCTTGCCGATTGGCAACAACCACGGCGGCTAAATATATCAAGGCGAATAACGAAAGATTCTCAACATGAATTTCTTCATCGCGCGGGGGTATGTAAGTATATCAAGGCGAATAATGAAAGACTCTCAACTCGGTCAGTCGGTCGGCCGGTCATAAAAATATTTAACAACTATTGAAAGATTCTTAGTCCTCAATGAAAGCCCTTCCGGTCTATTCATTTTAACAAATATGCGTATCGCTAGGTATAAATAGCGAAAATATTAAAATAGGCCCCTCGGCCCGCAGCAGTAAACTGCAGGTCGAGGGGCTTCTCATGCATTAGCGTTAGCTGGTAGAAAGGTCAGCGCCCGAAAACCAGGGAACCATCCCCTTACGCCACCGCCACGGTACCCTTGGCTGCGGTGCCGCTTCGGGTCCACAGCAGGAGCGCTGCCACGCTGTTGATGATGTAGAAAATGTATTTGCCGACGTTCGCGAAGTTGCCCTGAGTCAGCGCCTTGATGCACTGCACGGTGTTGTACGCGAACCAGAACTGCCACTGCATCGTCAGCTTCAGTGCGTTCAGAATGTTCGCTGACAGGGACAGGCCAAACACTGCGGTCGTGATCCAGAACAGGAACGAGGTCTTGCCATCGTAACCGACATTGTTCGCAATCAGATAGTAACCGACATAGTTCGCAATCAGGGAGAACGCGAACGAACCGACCACAATGCCGCTAATAATCAGCTGGCCCTTCTTGCCGGTCGGCGGTTCCATCGCCTTGCCGCGTTCGGAGTTCTGCCACCTACGAATCGCGAAGGTGTACACGATGAACGTTACCGGGTAGGTGATGATCGCTGCCTTGTTGCCCAGAATGTAGTCAATCGCGCCAGACAGCGCCGTGTTAATAATGCCGAGCACGTTGCCGATGTTTGAGAGGCGGCCGGTCAGGCGGGTAGACATCATTGAAATACCCACGTTAATCACGGAAATCACACCGAGGGGGATGAAGGGCGTAATCGGGCCCCAGTCGACGTATTTGTCGAGGCGGGTGCCCAGGTATCCTGATGCGACTGCGATGGCGATAACCAGTGCTACGCCGAAAAGGTCGGCGTACTTGGACTTGGCGAAAAAGAGGAGAGCCTTCTCAGAGAATTCCTTGGCCTCCATGGGTAACTCCTTTGTTGAGGATATAGAAACAGTGATAGGGTACCAATAACTATAACTCTTTGAAAAGGGTTCGAAACGGCGTGTCGCACATAAAACCTCAGAATCCCACATGTTCCACATCCCGGAACGCCTCGGTATAGAACAACCCGAAATCGCTCCATCAAAAACCCATACCAACTTCCGGCAAACACTGCCAGATAACGCCCCTACTTCGTTGAACGCCGAAAATGGGCGTAAAATCACCGTCGTTTCGTCTTCGCTTTAAAGGGGACCTTAAGGTACGCTAGATGACTGGGTCAGGGAACCGTGCCGGTCTCACTCACCGTGCATCCGCCCGACAGACACCCGCACCCCGGTATCCTGCGTCTCACTCACGCACACAGGGGAGGGAACCACCGTATCGGCCTCACTCACCGTTTACGCTGCTGTCCGTGCGTCCTGCCACCCGTAACTCACTCAACTCAAACAAGAACTGAATAGGACAATCATGCCCTTGATTAACCATCGACTCTCACGACGATTCTTCGTAAAGGGTGCTTCCGCCGCTGCTGCTGCAGGCGCACTGACCCTGCAGGCGCAGGCCGCGCAGGCTGACGAAGCACCCACCAACATTGCCCCGGCAACCGAGGAAACTAAAGGCCCGCGCCTCGTCATTCAGCGTGCCACCATCACTGAAACCGGTATGACCGTCAACTACACTGCACACGGTCTGCGCGAATTCCTCACCGAAGGCACCACCCTGACCGTACGCCACGGCTACGTTCGTAACGATTCTTTCGAAACTCTACGCTCCTGGCCGCTCACCCCCGAATTTGGCGGTGACGCTGACAGCTTCAGCGGTAGCGACCAGTTCCCCATCGAGCTGATGCAGGGTGAGGGCGTTGATTACGCCCTGCAGCTGGATATTTGCTCCGACCCGTGGGGTCAGGAGGTTACCCACCAGATTGCTGCGCGCATCCCGGTGGCTGAGACTAAGATCCTGAAGACTTCTTTTGAGGATGTTCCGGGTAGCCACCCGTTCGCTGAGGATATCCGCATGGCGAACCAGAAGAAGTGGCTGATGCCGAACCCGCAGACTGGCGCGTTTGAGCCGGACCGCCCTGTGACCCGTGAGGAGCTTATTGCTCTGCTGAACCACGCTGCAGGTCACGCTGGCGTGAGCGAAAACTCTGAGGTTGCACCCTTCGCGGATGCTGCTGGCCGCCCGACCGCGAACGCGCTGCACTGGGCTCGTGACCGCAAGATTACTGAGCCGCTCACCGGTGGCGACAAGATTGACCCGACCGCACCGGTTTCTCACGAGCAGCTGGCGGCTGTGCTGTTCCAGTACAACGCGGAGGTTCAGCTGACTGAAATGAACGAGGCCGCTGGTTCTCGTTTCCGCGACGTGCTCGGTGCCGGTACTCTGCACCGTTACGTTGCGTGGGCTGGCGCGAACGACATTGTTCTGGATTCTTCGGGTGTGTTCAACCCGACCGCGCCGACTACTCGCGCGGAGCTGGCTCGTTTCATTCGCCGCTACAAGCTGCAGAACCTGCTGTTCACTGACTTCTCGTACGTTTCCTAATCCTCGTACGTCTTCTAAATTTAGCTACCCCCGGCGTTGCGCGCTGGGTAGCATGAAACCCCCGTCTTCTGGCTTTTGCTGGAGGCGGGGGTTTCGCTATGCCCCGTTGTACGGCGCACCCTGTGGATCACCCTGCGGTGCGCTTTGGGATGAGCCATGTCGGGGTGCCATTTTGGTGCGCTATTTCGGGGGCGCCGAGTCGTGCCGTGCTGCTGTATCGCCGCACTTCGGGGAGTTTTAGTGACAGGCTGTGCCTGGCATATGAAATTTTGCGTCATATATACCTGAAATCTTGCAAAATCCTGTGCGCTAAGTAAGTATTACCTAGAAGGTAAGTTAAAGGTTGCCTTACTTAATACTGTGTGAAGACTAGTTTCCTTCCTCGTGGGCCCACGAAACCCACACCCAAAGAGCAGGAAAAAACGCGGCGCCTCACCACCCATCGGTGGGGAGAGACGCACCTTCACACACCACCCACGAAAAAGGACATACATATGAACCTCGCTTCGAGCAAGGCATTCAAGGGCCTCGCCGTTGGATCGCTGGCACTGGCAATTTCAGGTGTTGCCACCATCCCCGCATCGTTCGCGGCAGAATCCACCCCGGCGGCAAGCCAGAGCACTGACGCTCGCACCATCACCGATAAGGCGATGGCTAAGATCACTCAGGGCCTGCCCGGCCAGTTCCAGGTCGCATACTCCAAGAAGACCAACAAGATTTGGGTTGCGGGCACTGCAGACCGCGACAAGCACGTTTCCACTATCGCTCGTATTGACGCGAACTCCCTGAAGATTGAAGCAGTCGCCGAGCTGCCCATCGTCAAGAACGACAAAGGCTACCAGTACGACGCAGCTTACGGCATCACCGTTGACGATGTAGACGGTACCGTCTGGGTTACCAACACCACCGACAACTCCGTGTCCGTGTACGATCAGGCAACCCTGCAGCAGACCTGGACCACCGCAGGTATCGCAGAGACCGACCCGAACTGGATTGAGCACCCGCGCTCTGTTCTGGTTGACCACGAGTCCGGCAAGGCATTCGTCACCGGTCGCTTCTTTGTCTCGGCTATCGATCTGAAGACCAAGCAGGTTGAGAAGATTCAGCTTGAGGGCGCACCCGATGGCGGTACCCGCTACATCAGCATGAACATTCTGGTGGACGGCGGCAAGCTGTACGTGCCCGAACGCACCGGCGGCAAACTCTTCGTGATCGACACCAAGACCTTCAAGGTCGAGAAGACCATCTCTGTGAAGGGCGATAAGGACGGCGAGGTTCGCCCCTCCGACGTGGCTATTGACCACTCGCAGAACGAAATTTACGTCTCTTCGCAAGGCGTGAAGGGCGAGAACTCCGGTGTATCCGTGTACGATGCGACCACCTACGAGTTCAAGAAGTTCATCCCCTTCGGCACCCAGGCACTCGCGCTGGACAACGACGAGGCGAACGACCTGGTATACGTCTCTGACTTCGGCACCGGCAAGGTCGGCGTGATTGACGGCGGCGCAGCAGACAAGCTGATCGCTGAGGTCGCCATGAACGGCGGCAAGGCAAACGACCTGGTCGTACTGCCCAACGGCTCCGTTATCGCTGTGGACAAGCAGGCTGGCGCAACCGCAACCGTGCCCTACGTGCTCGATGGCACCACCGGCACCGTCAGCACCTCAGATAAGGTCACCAGCAAGCCTTCTAAGGACAAGCAGGGCAACGAGGTTCCCGCCAAGACCTCCGAGATTCAGGCGAACTCCATCCTGAAGTTCAAGGTCACCGCAACCGCAGGCGACAACTCCGAGGTCAAGCAGGTCACCCCCGAAACCCGCGAGTTCCAGGGCTACCCGGCAACCGCCACCAAGACCACCAAGGCAGCTGACAACAACGCAACCACCCCCTCCACCGAGGCGCACCGCACCGTGGACGCAAACGGTAGCGTTGCGAACATCATTCAGGGTCTGCCCGGCCAGTTCCAGGTTGGCTACTCCAAGAAGAACCACAAGCTGTTCGTACCCACCGTGGGTGCACGTGGCGGCCTCGCCTCCTCCCTGGCACGCGTGGATGCAGACACCCTGCAGACCGAGGCATTCGCCGAGCTGCCCGTGAAGAAGAACGACAAGGGCCAGTACGGCTACACCTCCGCGTACGGTGTGACCGTTGATGACGTGGACGGCACCGTCTGGGTTACCAACACCACCGACAACTCCGTGGCAGTGTACGACCAGCAGACCCTTAAGCTCATCTGGACCAACGAGGGCGTGAAGAAAGACGACCCGAACTGGATCGAGCACCCCCGCTCCGTGCTGGTTGACCACGAGTCCGGTAAGGCGTTCGTGACCGGCCGCTTCTTCGTCTCCGCTATCGATCTGAAGACCAAGCAGGTTGAGAAGATTCAGCTCGAGGGCGCACCCGATGGCGGCACCCGCTACGTCAGCATGAACCTGTTCCTCGATGGCGGCAAGCTGTACGTGCCCGAGCGCACCGGCGGCAAGCTCTTCGTCGTGGACACCAAGACCTTCAAGGTTGAGAAGACCATCCAGACTCAGGGTGAGGATTCCACCGTTGAGGTTCGCCCCTCCGACGTTGCTGTGGACCACTCGCTGAATGAGATTTACGTCTCTTCCCAGGGTGTGAAGGGCGTCAACTCCGGTATCTCCGTGTACGACCTGACCACCGGCGAGTTCAAGAAGTTCGTCAAGTTCGGCACCCAGGCGCTTGCTCTGGAGCACGATGAGGACCGCGACCTGGTGTACGTGACCGACTTCGGTACCGGCAAGGTGGCTGTCTTCGACGGCCGTGCTGACGAGGTCATCGGCGAGGTTGAGATGAACGGTGCAGCCGCGAACGACGTGACCCTGCTTAAGGACGGCTCCGTACTGGTTGTTGACAAGAAGGACCGCGACGAGAAGGTGACCCTGCCCTACGTGCTCAACGGCACCACCGGCGAGATCAGCACCGCCAGCGAGTACACCACCCTGCCCACCAAGGACCGCCAGGGTAACGACGTTCCCGCATCGGTTCAGCAGCTGAAGGCTAACTCGATCCTGAAGTTCAAGGTTGGCGTGAAGGACACCGACGCGAGCGCAGCTCCGGTGGGTATCACCCCGACTTCGCTGGACTTTGCGGGTTACCCGACGGTGACCGGTGTGAAGGCTGAGGAGTCGAAGCCGGCTGACCCGAAGCCTGCAGATCCGAAGCCGGCTGACCCGAAGTCTGAGGACAAGAAGTCTGACGCTAAGTCTGAGAACACCGCAGAGGCTAAGGATCAGACCTCCAAGGATCAGGCATCTCAGTCTGATTCGAAGTCTGACGCTAAGACCGGTGCACAGGACTCCAAGTCTGACTCCAAGCCTGCTCCGGATGCTGTGAAGGCTGATAAGTCCGGTTCGGCTGTGAAGAACGGTGGCTCCTCTGCAGGTGGCTCCGATAATTTGGGCGGTGGCTCCTCGGTAGCTAAGAGCGACGCTGGTTCCTCGCAGGCTGGCTCTTCGCGTGGCGCTTTGGCGAACACCGGTGCTAACGCTGTGATGCCGCTGGTTGCTTTCGCTTCTGTGGCTCTGGTTGCGGGTGCTGCTCTGGTGGTGCGCCGCCGCAAGGCATAGCGTTTAGTTCTCGGGCGTAAAGGCTCGATATAACGCGTGAAAAGGCGGGTATTTTCTCTTTCGGATTCTTCGAATCTGGGGGAGGGGTACCCGCCTTTTGTGCGCCTGCTTGGGCTAATGCTGGGTGGGTGGTTTTTAAAGCATATTTATATATGTGCACTTGCCTGTAAAAATATAGGTTTTGAATGTTGAAAAAATGTGTGGCCCGTGGTGAATGTCGCTGGCGCGCCTCACCTAAACTTTTACATTAATGTGTAAATATAAAAGCATCACAATACCCCTAGTGACCAGGGTTTTTTCCCGTAAGAGCAAGGAAAAACCCTGGATACACATCAACCTTCACGTGATACTGAAGGTTAATTAGGGGATCACTCACAAAAACACAAAACACACCCACGTCGCTGCTTGTATTTTCCTAGGAAAACACTGAGGATTAGAAGGTAAGTAAATTTATGCGTTACCTACACTTCTGCTTTTCGTGCCGTCGAATATGTCACCGCATATTCACGGGTGTCTCGTTAGCATTCGCATGCGGCATGTGAGCACTTCCGTTACACATTTGAAGGACACACATTGAACCTCACTCCCTCCTCGGGCAAAGCATTGAAGGGGCTCGCCGTCGGCTCCCTCGCGCTCGCAATCTCCGGCGCAGCCATGATTCCTGCCTCCTTCGCAGCACCGAATACCGCACATCAGACCGCTTCGCCCAGCGCCTCGGCTCCTTCCACCGCATCGCTGAGCCGCGTTGTTGACACCTCCGCGTCCGTCGCGCAGATTACCCAGGGTCTGCCCGGCCAGTACCAGGTTGCTTACTCTAAGGCGACCAACAAGATTTGGATGGTCGGCGTGGGTGCACGCGGCGACCTCGCCTCCACCATTGCTCGTGTCAACGCAGACACTCTTCAGATTGAAGAAGTAGCAGCGCTTCCTTTCGAGCTGGATAAGAACGGCGAATTTGGCTACATTTCCGCGTACGGCATCACTGTTGATGACGTGTCCGGCACCGTGTGGGTTACTAACACCACCGATAACTCCCTGTCCGTGTTCGACCAGAACACCATGGAACAGATTTGGACTAACCACGGTATCGCTGAGAGCGACCCGAACTGGATTGAGCACCCCCGCTCTGTGCTGGTGGACCACAACTCCGGCAAGGTGTTCGTGACCGGCCGCTACTATGTGTCCGCAATCGACATGAAGACCTTCGAGGTCACCAAGCTGCAGCTGGAGGGCGCCCCCAACGGCGGTACCCGCTACATCGGCATGAACATGACCATTGATGGAGACAAGCTGTACGTGCCCGAGCGTACCGGCGGCAAGGTCTTCGTCATCAACACCAAGACCTTCAAGACTGAGCAGGTTATTCAGACCCGGGGCGAGAATTCCTCCGTTGAGGTTCGTCCCTCTGACGTCACTATTGACCACTCCGAGAACGAAATTTACGTCTCCTCGCAGGGCGTGGACGGCGTGAACTCCGGTATCTCCGTCTACGATTTGACCACCGGTGCGTTCAAGAAGTTCGTTAAGTTCGGCACCCAGGCGCTGTCCATGGAGAACGACGAGGACCGCGACCTGGTGTACGTGACCGATTTCGGTACCGGCAAGATCGCCATCTTCGATGCTAAGACTGACCGCGTGATCGGTGAGGTTGAGATGAACGGCGGTAAGGCTAACGACCTGACCGTCACCGAGGATGGCTCCGTCATCGCAGTGGATAAGCAGGACATCGCTAACACCACCGCGGCAGTACCCTACGTGCTGAACTCGAAGACCGGTGACGGCTCCATGACTGACACCTACACTTCCAAGGCGACCGTTGACCGCAACGGCAAGGCTGTTCCCTCCTCGCAGCAGAAGCTGGTTCCGAACTCTATCGTGAAGTTCCACGCTGAGGTTTCCGAGGGTGAGTTCACCTCCACCGCGACCATCAACCCCGCTAAGGTTCCTTTCCAGGGCTACCCGAAGCAGGCTACCGCAGTGCTGATTGACCCCACCCTGAACTTCGCTGAGGGCACCGTCGACATTACCCGCCCCTACACCTTCCACGTGTCCGGCTACGACTTTGAGAAGCCCCCGGCCGAAGGTATTCGCCTGTTCCTCGTCAAGGAAGGCGAATGGTCGATGGGATTCGACAAGCTGACCGATAGCGAACTGGCAAGCATCCAGAAGGTGTCCACCATTGTTCCGGCGAGCGCGTTTGTTTACAACGCACGCACCGGCAAGTACTCCTTCGATGCGACCCTGCGTGTTCCCGCGAATACCATGCAGTACAGCCAGGGCTACATGCTCGGTACCGTCACCGCTGGTTCTGACGTGGCTACCAACCGCAATTACGATTCGGCTGTTTCGCTGATCGTCAACGATGCGAAGGACGCCGGCAATGCAGATAACCGCGATGAGGCTGACGAGCCGGCATTCCCCGCCAACGCCTCGGCATCGCCTTCCGCACCTGCTGCAGTAGCAGAGAAGCCTGCGGCTGAGCAGTCTAAGGACGAACAGTCGAAGGCTGAGGAAGCTAACGACCAGCTGGAAACCACCGCGAAGACCGCGCCGCTGAAGAACTCTTCTTCGGTGAAGTCTGAGGATCAGTCTAAGGGCTCCGGTTCGGATTCTCAGGTGAGCGCTTCGGCTACCAAGTCTGTGCCTCAGAGCAAGGGCTCGCTGGCTAAGACCGGTGCTCAGAATGTTCTGAGCCTGGCTGCTGTCGGTGCGTTTGCATTGATTGCTGGTGCCGCCGTGATGGTGCTTCGCCGCCGTAAGGCATAGTTTCTTGCTCTAGTTTGAGCGGATGCGCCCCGTACACTGTGCGGGGCGCATTTTTGTGTCTATCTGCGGGGGGGGGGCGCCTGGTGCTGCTGGAAAAGAGCCGGTGCTGAGGGTCTTGCACTCGGTGTAAAATATGTGACTCAATTCACTGCTTTTCGATTTGGTTGTTTCTGGGAACCTCTGTATAGTTATATGTGTTGCCAGGGAGACCTGGTAAAAGAGATGTAAATCTCACGGCCCCATCGTATAGCGGCCTAGTACTCCGCCCTCTCACGGCGGCAACACCGGTTCAAATCCGGTTGGGGTCACCACTAGGAAATAAACCCTCAGTCTTCTGACTGAGGGTTTATTTGTTTATTCGGTGAAATTGGTTTTAGATTCTATGGTGCCGCCGTGAGCCTCTCACGGCGCCGCTCCTTACGTCGCGGCACTCCGGGGCATGATGGAATCCCTCGCACGCTCGGCATCATGCCCCGCCACTTCTTACGGCGTGGCATTCGGACGCATAATGAAATCCCTCGCGCGCTCGGCATTATGCGCCCTCATCACCGTACCCATCCGGTTGGGGTCACACTAGGAAAAAAGCCTTGGTTCTTCGGAATCAAGGTTTTTTGTTTATATCTGTCTGTATCTGTCGGATGATCTTTTAGATTCTATGGCGGCGCAGTGAGCCTCTCAAAGAATAAAGGCGAAAAGCCACATGTGTTTCGAAAAGCAACCATAATGGTGGCTTCTCGAAACACATGTGGCTTCTCAGCGGTATAAAGGGGATCTGAATCTACTGTGCCGATGCCTCAGCAGAAGCAGTGGTAGCCTCCGCAGACGCAGTACCCTCAGCGGAAGCGCTCGGGCTCAGCGACGGAACCGGCGAGGCAGACGCAGTACCCGGAGCGCGACGCACCATACGCCAAGTGCCGTCCTGGTAGTGCGCCACAACCTGACCAGCCACCGGCTTGCCCGGGTACTTGAACACCTCGGTCAGCGGCTGCACACGATCGTTGGTCTTGCTGTACACGCCAGCACCCTCAGCACCATCAATCACCATCTCGGTTGCCCAAGTGTAGTAGCCGGTGCGGATGTCCTTGGTCGGGCGGTCAGCAGTCAGCGACAGAACCATCGGACGCTCCGAACCAATAACCCAGCCGCTCTCCGAAGCGTACATGCTCTGGAAGAACTCAGCCACAGTCGAGTAGTCACCGGTGTGGTCAATGTTCGTGAAGCGGGTACCGTCACCGGTCAGCAGCAGGTAGTTCAGGGTAGCCTGCCAGTACGCAATGAACGCGTGCAGACCCTCAACACTGTTCTCACGCAGCTTCGCCGGCTCCACGGGGATCGCAACGTTCACTGCCTTGTGCTCCTTGGTGCCGGGCTCAAAAGTGCCGGTGGAGGAGTAATCGGCAAGAACGACCTCACCCTTCATGCTGGGGCCGGGCTCAACGGTGGTGGTTGCCTCCGCGGTGGGGGAGACGGATGCGGTTGCGCTCGCGGTCGAAGACTCGGTAGCGGATGCACTCGCGGTCACCGAAGACTCGGAGGACTTCGAGGAACATGCGGCAAGAAGCGCGGCGGTGCCCAGACCCAGTGCGGTCAGGGCGGTGCGGCGGGTATACATGGTAGACATGGGGCTCTTTCTGAGGTGAATAAAGTATGTGCCGGAAATGAACTAATTCCAGAATATCGCAGGGGAGCAGTCAGCCCAATGTCGTGTGCGCCTCCAACGCCGTAAAAGCGGCGGTAGATGACGAAAAACATGGGCCCCAGAGATTCTCGCACGACTACGATATGGCCGGGGTTCTAAGCGGAGGCGCCGGAGCTGCTCGCGTTTGAAGTGGGTGAGATCGGAGCTAGTTTGACTCGTTCATTCCAGACCGTCCATGCACCATCCTGATATTTCAAGGCAAAGAAGAAATCATAATCGCCAGTATTGCCATCCAATGAGGCCATGGGTAGTTCCCGGCCATCTGTATAGTGAATCGTTGTTTTCTTGTGGTAGCGGCTGGTGGCCCTCCAACGATACTGGTGCTCGTTAACCTGCTCTGGAGCGTCCTCGGTCAGGTTCGCTGAGACTGGTGCATCTGCGCCGTACATCCAGCCAGTGTTGCTCTTATAAAGCTCGGCGAAGGCTTCTGCCTTGTAGATATCGTTTCGGTTTATATCCACAGCCATGAAGGGTTCAATATCACCGGAGAGTATCAGGTAATTGAAAGATGCTACCCAGAAGCCTATGGCGGCGTACATGCCCTCCGTCGTTTTGGCTTTCATCTCTGCAGGAGGGACAGGCTTGGGCGGATTCTCCGCCTTCTTTGAGCTGGTCGCGGGAACGTAGGTGCCGCGTGATTCGTAGCTGTTAAACTTCAGCTCGCCCTTGTAGGAGCGCTGTTCCTTGGGCGTGCTCGGGTCGCTGAGCGGGCGAATATCGCTGGCGCAGGCGGTCAAGGAGGCGAGCGCGGTGGTGGTGGCGATGCCAAGGGCGGCGCGTCGGGTCACGAAGGTAGACATAAGGTACCCTTCAATAGATTATCGGTGCATCTACTTCAGGGTACCTTAGTGTATTTGGATATGTTTATGATTTCTTGGGTATTAAACCTGGGAAAATACTACAAAAACTGCGTTAGCTAACGAAAAGTGCTGTTTGTTAGGCGTACGTGGTGTCGGTGTCTATGCCACTGCATCCTAAACATTGAGGCCAGAATTGCTTCCGCCCGAGGAGTCGGGGGCAGCTGTCGAAGAGCTTTTCGTCTCAATGGTGACCATCCACGTATTGTTCCGATAATTCAACACAAAAGTGACCTCATCATTAGCAGAGCTGCCGCTCGTATCTGCAATGTGAATATCCCTGTCCTCGGGCACGTAATGGAGAACAGCATCCTTATGGCTGTGGACAATACCCTTCCAACGGTACTGCTCATCGTCAACCTTCTGTGGAGTCTCTTCGATCAGCTCAGCCACGAGCGGCGTCTCGGTGCCGTACATCCACCCCTCATCCTTCGCGTACAAGTCTACGTATATCTTCATCTTCTGTACGTAGATACCGTCTAGGTCCACGGCCTTGAACGGGGCAGCGTCGCCGGTAACCGTCAGATAATTCAGGGACGCAACCCAGTAGCCTATAGCTGCGTACATGCCCGAGGTCGTCTTCGACTTTATATTCACGGGAGGAACGGGCATAGGCGGGTTCTCCGCCTTCTTCGTGCTGCTTGCGGGGTGGTACGTTCCGGTGGACTTGTAGCTATTGAACTTCAACTCGCCCTTGTAGGGACGCATCGAGTCAACTACGCTCGGGTCCTCCAGCGGGCGGATATCGCTGGCGCAGGCAGTTAGGGAGGCGAGCGCGGCAGTAGCAACAACACCCAGGGCGGTGCGTCGGGTAACGAAGGTAGGCATGAGAACCCCTCAATAGTTTGTTCTGTGCTCTTAAGCGTACCCGAGCAGGTTTGTTGACACATTCAAAGCCTGCACCTGCTCGTCTGCGGGAACAGTTCAACACGACCGTACGCAGGCCATGCAAACAAAAAGGGGAAGCTCCCGCACGCAGCCTCAACTGCATTCGAGAGCTTCCCTCATCGCTATAAATGACTAGGAACGCGGGTTAGGCACTAGCGCTACTCGCCTCTGAAGAGGGGGAATCAGCTTCTTCATCACTGAGTAAGAACCAGGCGCCATCCTTATAGTCAAACGGAAAATTGGTTGCCTCGCTCTTGGTCGATCCATCAACCAGAGGAACAGGGTCATGACCCTCAACGTGAGCCTTTGCATTGGGATCATAGATAATGCGTCCGAGCCAATCGTAACGGTTGGGACCGCCCTCAACTTTTTTGGGAGCATCAGTCAGCAGCTGAATGGTAACCGGCGCATCCGTGTCATACACCCAGCCCTTACCGGAAGAGTAGATAAGAACAGCATTGGCGTGATCGTTCGCATAGCGGCCTTCAGGGTCAGCCTTCTTGAGCGGTTCGAAATCGCCGGTCATGAACATGTAGTTGAAGCTTGCCACCCAGTAGCAGAGGAACTCGTACATGCCCTCAATGGTTGCCTCGTTCATCTTCTCCGGAACAACAGGCTTCGGCACGTTCTGCGCCTTCTTCTCAGCCGTGGCAGGAACGTACTCGCCGTTCTTCTCGTACTTGTCGAGCTTTACGGTACCCTTGTACGACTTCTTAGCGGAAGACGACGCAGATGCTGAGGCGGATGCGCTCGCAGACTCAGAAGCGCTAGCGCTCGCCGAAGCCTCACCGGAGGCGGAGCTATCAGCCAGCGGGCGGATATCGCTAGCGCAAGCAGTCAACGCCGCAACTGCGCCAGCACCGGTTGCAGCAGCTAGTGCGGCGCGTCGAGAAAGAAAAGTTGCCATGAAAAATCCTTAAATAGTGCGTAGGGTCATGGGACTAAGCCCTAAATCTTATGAGCCTGTAAGCGAGGTAAATCCCCGCCCCTATGACGGACTCAGCAAAGATGCTCTAAGCATTCTTAGCGTTAGCCTCATCGGATGCTTTGGTGCTCGGGCTCGCAGAGCCTTGTCCACGTACCTTGGTGGGGTAAGTGAACCATTTACCGTCCTGATACGACAATTTCAGGTTGGAAAGCTCAGGCTCCATGGAAGTGTTCTGGTACATAGGCCTGTTTCCCTTACCCTCAACATGCATCATCGCCTTAGAGTCCTTGGACAGCGTGATACGCCAGTAGTAGAGGGAGTCGCTACCCGATACCTTCTCAGGTTGCGGGGTCATCATCTCAGCCTGAAGCGCATGCTCCGAACCGTAAAACCACCCCTCATTGGACTCATAAAAAGTCACGTAATCATGGAAAGACTTCACATCCCTGCCGGAAGGGTCAGCCTGCTTCAACGGCTCATCGTCACCGGTGAGCACCAGATAGTTGACGCTGGCAAGCCAAAAACTAAAGGCAGAGTAGGCACCATCAATGCTGTTCTCATGCATATTCGCCGGAGGGAGGGGCTTGGGCACATTCTGCGCCTTGTGCGTCTCATCCGCAGGGATGTACTCGCCTTTCTTCTCATAGTTGTCGAACTTTACCGGCCCCAGATAAGACTTCTCAGAAGAACCACCCGAAGAGACGCTAGCAGAAGGGCTCGCAGACTCAGAAGCGCTGGCACTGGCCGAAGCCTCGCTGGAGGCGGAGCTATCAGCCAGCGGACGGACATCGCTGGCGCAGGCGCTCAGCATCGTAATAGCACCTGCACCGGCAGCTAGTAGGGCTGCACGTCGAGAAAGGAAAGTCTTCATCAGAAATCCTTAAGTAGTGCGTATCAGAAGATGAGGGAAACTAACTATTGTTGTTCAAAAGCATGCGCCACATGCCTTCTTTGTATTCCATGATGAACTTGGTCGTGCGAGGAATCGTCTTTTCCTCCTCAACGATAGTCGCATCAGGCTCACCCTCAATGTGGTACTTAGCGGCAGGATCATACGCGACGGTTACAAGCCACTCATAACGGTCCGGCTTATTAGCAACCGGCTGAAGCTCATTCTCGGCAATCTCAATCTTGTACGGCTGATCCGAACCGTAAATCCAGCCCAGACCCGACTCATAGAGCCTAATCATGGTCTTAGAGTTCTTCAAAAAGGCCTTCGCCGGATCCGCCTTCATTAGCGGCTCAACATCGCCGGTCAGAATCAGATAATTCTGGGAAGCAAGCCAATAACCCATCAGCGCGTAGGCGCCCTCGGGGCTGTTCTCCTTCATCTTCTCCGGGATAAGAGGCTTCGGCACGTTCTGCGCCGGTGCATTCGCACTCGCCGCAATGTAGGTGCCGTTCCGCTCGTAGTTATTGAACTTAATCGGGCCAACATACGAGCCGGGAGTGTGATCATCAGTGGGCGAAGGCGACGCAGAGGCGCTCGCAGAAGAAGCCGCACCAGAAGCAGTAGCAGAAGGCGAACCGGAGGAACCGCCGGAACCCTGCGACCGCGAGTCCTGCGACAGGGGGCGAATATCGCTAGCGCACGCAGTCAGCGCCGCAAGAATACCGGTCGCACCAACCCCCAGGAGAGTACGTCGAGTGAAGAAGGTAGTCATCGGAAGCCCTTCGTTGGAGCCAATACAGAACAAATAACGACGCCCTGTAAAGACATATCAGTACGTCAATGTATACACATTTAAGGGTACCCGAGAGCCACCAAATAGCCCCGCGACCACCTCGAATGTTCAGAAAATTAAGACCCCACGCCCAGCGTTTTACCAGGTGCGGGGTCTTATACCATGAGAAATCACCACGAGAGGAAACCCTCCGCCAGACAGCAACTAAGCGGCGCTAGACAGCTCCCACTTGTCGTCCTTGTACTCCAGACGGAACCTCGCGACCTTCTTCTTCGACTCTTCAGCGCTCGTCTCTTTATCAGGCTGACTCCTATAATGCCGCTTCATCTTCGGGTCCATATGGGCGAGGCCCTCCCAAATGAAGGCAGTATTATTGCTGCCGGGAACCTCACGAGGAGCATCAGTCAGCAGCTCAACAATATACGGAGTTTCCGTACCGTACACCCAACCAGCACCCGACGCATACAGCTTGATTGTGCTCTGATACTTCTCCCAGCCGTAGCCCTTATAGTAAACCATCTCAATCGGCTCCGGGTCACCCGTGATCATCAGATGGTTCAAGCTTGCCAGCCAGAAACTCAAGAAAGCGTACGCACCATCAACACTGTGCTCCTTGAAGTTCTCAGGAGGCGCAGGTTTCGGCACATTCTCAGCCGGATTCGTAGCGGTCGCCGCAACATATTTGCCGTTCTCCACATAATTCTCGAAAGTGATGATGCCCTTATACTTCCTGCCCGAAGAGCGAAGACCCGAAGCAGCAGAAGCACTCTCAGACGCCGAAGGAGAAGCGCTCGCAGACGCCGACGCGGAAGCAGTTTCGGAGGCGGTCGCCGCCTCCGACGGAGAAGCCGAGCCGGTACCATCAGCCAGCGGGCGAATATCGCCAGCGCACGCAGTCAACGCAGAAAGCGCGCCAGCAGCAACAACACCCAGGGCAGTACGTCGAGTGAAGAAAGTAGTCATCGGAAGTCCTTCGTTGGAACCTTCACCCCCAGAGCCGTCAGCACGGGCTCACAACCTGCAGGTAAAGACCACATGTAGTACGTCAATGTATATACGTTAAGCGTACCCGAGGCGCCCTCCGCCGAACCCGAACATCCGCGGGGTTTTCCCCTGGGTGTTCCCTGGGTTTCCTACCCTGGGTTTCCTACCCTGGGGTTCCGCAGAGTTTCGGCAGAGTTTTGGCAGAAAGAAACCCCGCCCACGGCGCATTACCGCGGGCGGGGGAGAAGCTCAGCTCAAGCTGTTATGCCTGAACCGTTATGGTGGGGTCTAGACAGAAGACCTAGGCAGCAGAAGAGCTAGAAGAAGCGGAAGCCGACGAAGAAGAGCCTTCATCGCCGGTGAGCATAATCCACTTACCGTCCTTGTATTCCACGGCAACCTTCGCCAGCTTGCCATTCGGGCTAGAAGCGGTCTTAAAGGGCTGGTCAGACTTGCCCTCAATGTGAATCTTCGCATCGGCGCTGTAGTTCATGTATGCCGGCCAGTCGTAACGGGTACCCTTACCGGACGCCTTCTTCGGTGAACCAGTAGTCAGCTCAAGAGTAACCGGGGTATCCGTACCGTACATCCAGCCCAGATCGTTCTCGTACATGATCGTAAGTTCCTGCAGACTCTTCGCATACACATCTGCAGGGTCAGCCTTCTTCATCGGCTCAGTATCGCCGGTCATTAGCGCATAGTTAAAGCTTGCCAGCCAGTAGCCAATGAACGCGTACATGCCATCAACGTTATCTTCGTTCATGTTCCCCGGGGCGAGGGGCTTGGGCACATTCTGCGCCTTCTTCTCGGCAGTGGCGGGAACGTATTCGCCGTTCTTCTCGAAGTTATCGAACTTCACGAAGCCCTTATAGGACTTGTCCGAAGAAGCAACAGCCGAGGCGCTTTCGGAAGCACCCGCGGAAGCAGAGCTAGACGCCGAACCTTCAGCCGTCGGGCGAATATCGCTAGCGCACGCAGTCAATGCAGCCAGCACGCCGGCACCGGTCGCACCCAGTGCCACGCGGCGGGACATGCCAGCAGAAGTGGAGGAAGGGCTCGTCATAATCAGCCTTTCATAGGAAGTCAACAAAGGAAATTGAGTGAGTTGACAACCCCATCATACCGGCAAACAGACAGACATCCATCAGCGGTCGTCATTTGGCGCCGATGACAAAGCAACCTAATACCACTGCAAAGCATCACGAGTCTCAACATAAAGAAACCCCGCCCACGGTGCATTACCGCGGGCGGGGGAGAAGCTCATCTCAAACTGTTATGTCTTCATTCAGTACGACGAGAATCTTATACAGAAGAAGAACTGGAGGAAGAGTCAGAAGCCTTCGAAGAAGAGTCCTCATCGCCGGTGAGCATAAACCACTTACCATCCTTGTACTCCACAATAGCCTTCATCAGCTTGCCGTTCGGGCTAGAAGCCGTCTTAAAAGGTACGTCAGGCTTGCCCTCACGATGGATCTTCGCATCAGGGCTGTCGTTCATGTAAGCTGGCCAGTTATAACGGGTAGTGCTACCGGAAACCTTCTGAGGCGAACCAGTAATCAGCTCAATAGTAACCGGGGTATCCACACCATACATCCAACCCAGATCATTCTCGTACATATACGCAAATTCCTGGAAATCTGTAACATACACATCTGCAGGGTCAGCCTTCTTCATCGGCTCAGTATCACCCGTCATTAGCGCATAGTTAAAGCTCGCCAGCCAGTAGCCAATGAACGCGTATATGCCGTCAACGTTCTGATCGTTCATGTTTGCAGGAACGAGGGGCTTCGGCACATTCTGCGCCTTCTTCTCAGCCGTAGCGGGAACGTACTCGCCGTTCTTCTCGAAGTTATCGAACTTCACAAAGCCCTTGTAGGACTTGCGGGAAGAAGCAGAAGGCGAAGCGCTAGCCGAGGCACTGGGTGAGGCACTAGCTGAAGCGCTCGCGGATGCACTAGCAGAACCGGAAGTAGAGTTAGACGCCGAGCCATCAGCCAGTGGGCGAATATCGCTGGCACAAGCGGTCAACGCGGCAAGTGCACCAGCGGCGGTCGCACCCAGCGCCACGCGGCGGCTCACACGGGTAGATATGGGGGAAGGGCTCGTCATAATCAGCCTTTCAAAAGAAGTCAACAAAGGAAATAGAGTGAGTTGACAACCCCATCATACCCTAAAGTGTGCAAATAGGTATCAAACGTTTCTACTTGTATCCTTTTGCGAAGAAAAACTTCAAAAGCTGCAATTAGTGCACTAGGAAGCCGAGGGGCTCGCAGAATCCGAGCTCTTACCAGCATCCTTATCCTTCTGAGTGCTCATAAACCAAGCACCCTCCTTATACTCCACAACAATCCGCATCGCCTGACCCTGAGAATCCTCAGCCCCCACAAGGGACTTATCGCGGTTATCGCCCTCGGTCAGATGCCTCTTCGCATTCTGATCAACCAGGGAACGAGCACGCCAGAAATAACGAATACGGTCACCCTCAATCTGCGTGGGAGTATCCGTCAACAGGTACACAGACATCGGCTCACTCGTGTCATAAATCCAGCCGCGCCCCGTCTCATAGAGCTTAACCATCGGCTCAAGCTCCTTATAGTAATCGCTGCTCGGATCCGTCTTCTTCAACGGCTCAATATCACCCGTCAGCGCCAAATAATTAAAACTAGAAATCCAATAGCCAATCAGCGCATAAATACCGTCAACGCTCAGCTCCTGCACCTTCTCCGGCATGATCGGTTTGGGTACGTTCTGCGCCTTCTGCTCAGCCGTAGCAGGAACATACTCGCCGTTCTTCTCAAAGTTATCGAAGGTGACCTTACCCTGATACGACTTATTCGCAGACGGCAACGCCGGCGAAGCAGCCGGGCTCGCGCTCGCTGACTCAGAGGCGGCAGTATCAGCCGGCGGATGCACCGTACGCGCACACGCAGACACCACAGCGGCAAGACCAACACCGCCCACACCCAACACGGCGCGGCGGCTCAAAGCGATGGACTTAGAAGAAGAGCTAGTCATCAGCAGTCTTTCGAAGAGGTCAACAGATGAGGGGGGAGTGAGTCGACACCCCCATCATACCGGGCGCACCTTATAGCAACCCTAAAGCACATGTGAATAGCAAATAGCTTGGGAGAACTGGGCACGCATGAAGAAACCCCGCGGCCGTTATTCCGAATATTTTCGAAGAAAGAACAACAGCCGCGGGGCAAAACACCTGGAGGGGCGTGCAACCTAGCGGAGCAGATGCGCAAAATTACGGCGCGCATGAGCCACCTTCGGGCTCACCACAAACGCGCAATAACCCTGTGCCGGGTTCAACGCGTAATAATTCTGGTGATACTCCTCAGCCTCATAGAACACGCCCAGGGGCTTAATCTCCGTAACGATGGGGGAGGAGTACAGCTGCTGAGCACGCGCCACCGCACGCTCAAACGCCTCACGCTGCTGCTCATCCGCGTAGAAAAGCACCGAACGGTACTGCGAACCGGTATCCGCACCCTGACGATCCCAGCTGGTCGGGTCGTGGCTCGTGAAGAAAATATCCAGCACCGTGTCCAGGTCAATCACCTGCGGGTCAAAGCTGAGCTTCAGCGCTTCCTGGTGACCGGTCGTACCCGAACACACCGAACGATAATCAGGGTCGGGAGTCTCGCCGCCCGTATAGCCGCAGACGCTCGCCTCAACCCCGCGGAACTGGCGGTATACCGCATCCAGGCACCAGAAACAGCCGCCGGCAAGAACAACATCAGTCATGATTCCTCCTCGAACTATAAATCCACACTACCTGAAGAACACTGCAGGGCTGCACAATATTCCTGAGTTACCGCCGCGCCACCTGCCACAATAGAGGTATGACTGAAAAACTAGAAACCCCCACCCTCGCAGAAGTCGTTGACGCCTTCCACACGCTCTTCCCGCCGCAGCTCGCCGCCGGATGGGACGCCTCCGGCCTCGTCGCCGGACGTGGCGCCGCCAAAGTGAGCACCGTCCTCTTCGCAGTAGACGCCCTCACCGCCACCGCCGAAGAAGCCGTAGCCGAAGGCGCGCAGCTACTCATCACCCACCACCCGCTGCTGCTCCGCGGCGCAAAGTTCATCCCTGACAGCGACTACAAGGGCAACGTTCTGCATACCCTCATCGAAGGCGGATGCGGCCTGCTCGGCGCGCACACCAACGCAGATGCCGCCGTTGAAGGCGTGAACGAAGCACTCTGTGACGCTATCGGCTTGATTGACCGCGAACCGCTCACCGAAGCGCAAACCCAGGTGCTCGACGAGCAGGAACACGCGGTAGGCACCGGTCGCCTCGGCACCCTGCCCGAAGAAGTCACCCTCAAGGAGCTTGCAGAACGCCTCGCTGCGGCACTGCCCGCGACCGCCGGTGGCCTGCGCATCGCCGGACGCGCCGACCAGCCGATCCGCCGCGTCGCCCTCTGCGGTGGTGCCGGTGACTCCCTCTTTGACGCTGTGCGCGCCACCGACGCGCAGGTGTACATTACCGCCGACCTGCGCCACCACCCCGCCAGCGAATTCCGCGAAACCGCACGAGTTGACGGTAGCAACATCGCCCTGATTGATTGCTCCCACGCCGCCAGCGAATCCCTCTGGCTACAGTCGGCGGCAAACCGCCTGCGCGCCCTGCTCGCTGAGCGCGGCTTCACCATCGAAACGAAGCTGTCCGCACTGAACACCGACCCGTGGGACTTCACCGTCTCCACCGGCGTGGCAACCGGTCATGACGCGCACTCGGCAAGCACCGCCGCAGCCCCCGCGTGGGAACTCTAGGGCGAGAATTCTAGGGGTGAGAACTCTAGAAGAATCCGCGCAGATTCCCTCACCGCGTACTCAGTGCGTAAGAGCCCGGGCACCCCGTCCGTTGTGACGAGGTGCCCGGGCTAGAACCGGCCTGGCCTACTTAGTTAGCAATGCGATACAGGCCAGTAGTGATAGGGTTCATCACGCGATGCCGGTAATAGAACAACATCCAGTCCAATTCAATGCGGGTCACAGCATGATTCGGTTCAAACATGCCGGTCTCGGGAGTAATAACATTCTGCTGGGTAGCCCACAGAATCTCACGGTAGAACGCGGAATCCGGCGTAACATCCGGGAAGGATGAAACACCCGATACTTCCGGTGAACCAGACGCACGGTAAATCATTGCGGCAACGGTTGCATTCGTGAGACCGTCCTCCGCGTGGAACTTTCCGTCAGGTCCGCCGAAGGTAACACCCTTTTCACGAGCCCAAATGTAGGCGGCGTAGTTCGGATCGTCCGTCTTCACATCCGGCCACGGGGAGACTTCAGGAAGGTCCACCTTGGGGCTGCCCTTCATCTCATAAAGGGAGGAAACCAGCTCACCGCGGGTGGCAGGCTGCTTCTGTTCCTCGTCGTTCAGCGATGTCGAAAAGTACATACGTTCCTCTACGGGTACGTAAGCATTCGTGAACCGCTGGACACCCTCAAACTTCAAATCCTGGTGCGCCAAAAGAACGCCGCGGTGCTCCGGGGCAAAACCCACCATCGGGGTAATGAGAGTCTTATCCGTCTTGCTGGGGTAACCGTAGTCGCTCCACGCCTCAATGACGTACTGCTTGGACGGATCCAGCGTGTTCGCGGGAATCTTGAGATTGACGAAAGCGAAGCCTCCCTCCAGGCCCGTCTCGTATTCATCATCACCGTGGACGTAACGCTTCATCTCGCTCATAACCAGGACGGGGGAACCCGTGCCCTTCTCGCGAATGACGTACATCATGCCCTCAACGCCGGGGATGTCAGTCCCTACGAAGCCCTGACCCTGAATCAGCAGCTCCTGATCCTTTGTGGTGTCCTTCAAAGCGTCGTATTTCAACTTAGGTGCGAAGGTGTCGAAGTGATAATCATTGGTGCTCAGACCGTGATGCGTCACAACGTTCTTGCGAGCCCAGATATCCTGAACGGTTGACTGCGGCTGGCCCTCGGGCTCGGCGAGGATGCCAACCTCGTAACGCACCTTGTCCAGAGTCATATCCGGGAAATACTCCGTGAGAGTGTAGTAACTCGGCAAAGTATTAGCTTCAACCTTCAGCGGGGCGACAAAGGTGCCGTCATCGTCAATGGTGAAGTCCTTGCCCTCTTCAAACCGCAGAAGAGTGTCGGTAATCTGCAGAGCGTTATAGGGGACGTTCTCCTCGGGCGCGATGTAGATGACAACCTTGCCGTGCTGCTCGCGCCACTCCTTGGTGAATCCGCTGCCCAGAACCGTAATTTTGCTGTCCTCACCGGTGTACAGGCCGTCGCCCTCTTGCATGAAGACGTCACGGCCGTCCTGGTAGTAGTAATCCTCATAGACAACGGTGAAAGACGGCTCATCCGCAACGTCCTGAGTTGCAGGGGTGGGGGTATTGGTAACCGGCGCGTTAGCAACGGGCACATTTGCGGTGGGCGCTGCGTCCTGGGCTGACGCGGGGGCCGGCGGCAGGACCATCACGCCCGCCAGTGCGAGCGCGCTACAATTCCGAGCCGCGCGGAGGAATGAAGACTTAGAGTTCGGAAGTGAGGACATAAGACATCCTTAGGGTCATTTCTCCGGGGCTGCGCGAGCTTACCGGCAGGTTGGGAATCGGTCGCAGAATCTGCGCACGCCCGATGAGAAAAGTGGTTGAAAATCCCCCTCGGTTTCGGGGATATCCTCACCCTATCAAAGCGTTGAACGATTGTCAGGAAACACTCAAGGAATACTTTAAGGTTTCGAGAAATCTCATACAGCGGTAGCTGTTAAAAGCTGAACCCCGTGCTCCCGAACAGAAAACCATTCGGGAGCACGGGGAACCAGAGAGTTATCCGATGCACCGCACGCGCCCTCAAGGTAAAACCCGAGGGGGATGCGGGCGGGCTAAACGACCTTACTTAGCGCGAGCCTGGAACGCCTCAATCAGAGTCTCCAACTCACCATGAGTCACCATGTGCTGAGCATCAAAAGCGCCGCTAGCGTTCAGCACCACCTTGTTCTGCTGAGCCCACAGAATCTCGCGGTAGAACGCCGAACCGGGAGCCACATCGCTGTAGGGGGAGTTGCCCGTCACTGCGGGCGAACCAGCCGCACGGTAGGCGAACGCCGCAACAGTAGCATTCGAAATGCCGGCATCAGCATGGAACTTACCGTCCGACCAGCCAAAAGTAATGCCCTTCTGACGAGCCCACACGTAGGCGGGGAAGTTCGGGTCGTCGGTCTTCACATCCGGCCACGGGGAAGTCTCGGGCAGCTTCACCTCGGGAGTACCCGCCTGGATGTACAGGGCAGCTGCGAGCTCACCGCGAGTTGCGGGGGTCTTCAGCTTCTCATCGGAAGGATCAGGCTTCTGGTTGTCGTCCTTCTTGGGATCCTGAGCGTTGGGCAGGTTTGCATCCTTGTAACCGTTCGTGCCGTTCAGATCCAGGTCCTGCCATGCGAGCAGGGTACCGCGGCCCTCAGTGGACTTGCCCACGACCGGCGCGAGCAGCTCGCCCGTCTCGCTGTAACCGTCGTTAGCCCAAACCTCAATCACGTACTTCTTCGAAGCATTCAGAGTGTTTGCCGGAAGATTCACGGTACCGTTCAGGTTGCCGTCACGGTACGCCGAAGCCTGGGTGGGGTGGTCAAACTCGATAATGTCGCTGGTTGCCAGAACCGGGGTGTTCGAGCCCTTCTCGCGAACCACGAACTGGACACCCTTAACGGAGTGAATATCGCCGTTGAACCCCTGGCCACCAACGTTCAAATCCTGCGACTTTGCGGTATCAGCCACAGCGTTGTAACTCAGGCGCGGTGCGAACGGCGCAGGCTTCTCACCCAGAGTGTTCAGCACCTGAGTGCTTACCACGTTCTTGCTGGTCCACAGCTCCTGAGCGGTCAGAGGCTTCTGGCCCTTCTGCTCAGAAACCACGTGAATCTCGTAGCGGACATCGTACTTGGTGCCGCCGGTCGGATCGTGGAAGTTGTCATCATCAACGAAGTAGTAGGCGGCAAGATCGTACGCCTCAACCTTCAGGTCAGCCTCAAAAGTGCCGTCATCGGCAACGGTGAAGTCCTGACCCTCCACAAAGCGCAGCATCTTCGAAGTCGGAATCTCGTAGCCAGACGGTGCGTAGTTCGCGGGAGCAATGTACAGCGCCACGGTACCGTGCTGAGCGCGCCACTCCTTGGTGTAGCCTGCGCCCTTCACATGGACGGTACCGCCCTCGGTCGTGATGAGGAAGGGGTTCACGCCGTCGTACTTGTAACCGTCAGAGATGGAAACGTTCAGGGTCGGGGTATCCGCAGCGTCCTGGTGAGCAGCCTGCGGGGTAGCGGCAGCAACGGCTGCGACCGCGGGGGGGGGGGGATGTCCCCGA
>OAVR01000138.1_pt1 | contig 32705 bp, 34 predicted proteins | sample 1476451 | NCBI WGS metagenome assembly OAVR01 (sample SAMEA2580105, study PRJEB22360) | human gut metagenome | biome: human gut; feature: human-associated habitat; material: faeces | place: Denmark | collected 2008/2010 | reverse complement strand
GAAAGATATTTACATTATTGCTTATGATGAAGATAAAACTGCCATAGAAAAAATCAGATCTTTTATAGATGTCACAATTATATCTTCAGAAAATATTTCAGCAGAGGGTACAGTGCTACAAAAAACAATTGACCTTAAAGAAAATCAATATATGATAGATAAGTTATCCCATAAGCTTGTTGAAAAACTGACAATATATTTTGAAAAGATTATAAATCAAGGAATAATGGAAAGAGTTTTTTCTGTAAAATATCCATTAGAAACAGCAGAGTTGCTTATGACAGCTTATGTTTTTGTTTCAAATAACATAAGTATAAGATATTTAAAGGAAGAACCTGTTGATAACTACTTAAATGCATTTAAGATAATGCTTGAACAAAGCTTAAATACGAAAAAGCTCTTTAGTAATTAAAAAAGAATAGAATGTTTGCAAGGAGAATAATTTGCCGATAGCTACTGATACACAAGTTATCGGTTTTATTTCAAGGAATAACTGACAAATTGTCAATGGAGGTGGAAATTATGTTAGAGATAAAGAATTTTAGTAAATTCTATGGGAACAAAAAGGCTGTTGAAAACTTATCCATTTCAGTACAGTCTGGAGATATTTATGGATTCATTGGTGCAAATGGAGCCGGAAAAACTACAACGATAAAAGCGGTAGTTGGAATTCATGATTTTGAGAATGGAAGTATAACGATTGACGGGCATTCTATTAAAGAAGAGCCTGTTATTTGTAAGAAAATAATGGCATACATTCCGGATAATCCGGATTTATATGAACATCTGACAGGATTTCAGTACATCAATTTTATTGCTGATTTATTTGAAGTTTCTACTGAAATACGCAGAGAAAGAATTCAGAGATACGGCGATTTATTTGAAATGACGAAACATCTTTCGGGAATGATATCTTCGTATTCACATGGCATGAAGCAAAGAACGGCGATTATTTCTGCACTGGTGCATTCTCCAAAGTTACTAATTTTAGATGAACCTTTTGTTGGACTTGATCCAAAAGCAACTTTTCTACTAAAGAAAATAATGCACGAATGCGTATCAGATGGAGGAGCTATTTTCTTTTCAACACATGTATTGGATGTTGCAGAAAAATTATGTAATAAAATTGCAATTATAAAAAATGGAAAGTTAATTGCGAGCGGAAATACAGAAGAAGTCAAAGGCAATAAATCTTTGGAAACTTTTTTCATGGAGGTGCAGGATAATGAGCAAAATTTGGATACTAATTAGAGCACAATTGATAAATTTCTTTCCGATCAACGAAATGAAAGAGCCGGGAAATAAAAAACAAAGTTCAATTGTTATTGCAAGTTTTGGAATAATAACTCTTGCTATATTTTTCTTTGTTTATAATATCATAACAGCCAAAACATTGGTACAACTGGGACAGCAGGAGTTGATACCGGCATATATGGTATCGGTATCAAGCTTTGCAATATTATTTTTGACAATATTTTATTCGAATGGGATTTTATTTGGCAGTCGTGATATGGAAAATCTTTTGTCATTGCCTGTAAAAAGTTCGGATATTATAAGCAGCAAGTTTATGTTTATGTATTTATTGAATTTTTTAATAGGATTGATGTTTATGCTTCCGGGGGGAATTGTTTGGGTGTTAAACGGAAGTTTAAATGCATTACAGATTATATTGTATTTTACTTCCATAATTTTTGTTCCGTTGATACCTATGTGTATAGCAGCATGTATGGGAATCATTATTGTTGTTGCTTCATCTTTCTTTAAGAGAAAAAATGTTATTGCTTTAATTTTTTCATTTGCAATGATAGGGATAATTGGATATATTGCAGTGTCAGCTATGAAATCAGGTAATGAAAATAGTATTGGGATTATGCTTTCTAAGCAAATTACCGGATTGTACCCGTTATCTAAGCTATTTATGGAATACTATAATTTTCCAATTTACATTGGAGTAGGATTATTTATTGTTCTTTCAATAGTATTTTTTTATATATTTGCCAAAGTGGTTTCATTGAAGTATGGGTTGCTTAATACTCTTGCTAAAACAACAACAAGATATTCTGACAACAAAAATTCGAATAATAGAAAATCAGTATTTTTTGCCCTATATAAAAAAGAAATGGGACTGTTTCTAAATTCATATATGGCAGTATTGAATGCAGGTCTTGGTGTAATACTTTTATGTGTTTTCAGCATATTTCTTCTTTTTAATTCTTTACAACAAATAGGGGAATATTCGGGAATCGAAAATGTTAATGAATATCTTTCAAATTTTGCTCCGATGTGTATTGCTTCAATGTTTTTACTTAGTTGTCCGGCAGCATTTTCCATATCTTTAGAAGGTAAAAATGTTTGGATTTTGCAAAGTTCTCCTATTAGGGTAAAAACGATTTTAAATTCTAAGATTGCAGTAAATCTTACGCTTCATTTAATTGGATATATTGTTTCTGTGTTTATATTTTTGCTAAAGCTTGATATGGACATTATTCAAACCATCAGCTTAATAATTGTTCCTATTTGTTATTCCGTTTTTATAACAGTGATTGGAATTTCTTTGAATAAAAAATTTCCCAACTTTGAATGGGAAAGTGAGATGATGATAGTAAAACAGAGTATGCCTGTTATTGTATCTGCAATTATTGGAATGGCTGCATTAGTTATACCAATTCTTTTCCATTGGTTTTTGCATTTTTCTATAGTACCTACATTATTGGGAGTAGCACTTATTTTGCTCGTTATTGCGGGTGGCGTTTATATAAAAACTTGTAGATTAAATTTTTAGTTTAAGGAGGAGATGTTCTATGAAAAAAATTATTAAAAGATATAATGGTGTTTATTTCAATATTAAGTTTATTTGCAATATTTCAGGAATAAAAGATGATAGATTTAGTTAGAATATTTGATTCCCTATCAAATCCCATTAGAATGGATATTTTATTAATTATTTCTAATAAAAATTTAACTGCTGGAGAAATAGCAAGTCATTTTAAATTAGAAAAAGCAACTATATCTTATCATCTATCTTTATTAAAAAAGAGTAAATTAATTACCGACAGTAGATATAAAAATTATATCTATTATTCAATTAATAGGGATACATTTGTAGAAGTCATAAGGTGGTTAGATAAATTTTAGGAAAATAGAAAGCTATTGACAAATAGAAAGGAGATTTGCCATGAAAAAAAGATTTTTGAAAGATGTATTAGTGCTGATAGGAATGATGTTTGTAATATTTATTATTTGCATATTTCTCCCAGAGAAAATTCCTATTCATTTCAATGCAAAAGGAATCCCCGATATGTTTGCTAATAAATATTATCTTCTGTTTACTACGGTTATTCCGTATTCTGCTTATTGGAAATTCGTACGAGGAAGAAAAAATAAAAATAAATGAATGTATATCTATATTTGCAAATTGCTTCAGCGTTAAGAGTGTCTATTTTAAGAGGCGATTATGTTCCGGGACAACAGATGCCACCTATAAGGGCTTTAGTACAGAGGGAGGGATGTAATCCTGCAACAGTTCAAAAAGCTTTAAAAGTTCTTGAGAAACAGGGACTAATTGTTAGTCGTGGAAGTAAAGGATATTTTGTTATTGAAAGTGATCAGAAAATAATTGAGTTAAGAAATCAGTATTCGAATACACTAACAAAAATGTTGTTGGAAAAACTATATGAGTTAGGATTTTCGGATACTGAGATAATCAAGATGTTTGAAGAATATGTTGCAACTAAAAATAAATGATTAGCATGGAAAAACTAATCTAAGAAGGGAGAAAGATTTGATTTATATAAGTTTTATGGAAGGATAAATAATGGGAACATCAAATTCTGTTATTAGCATAAGATATATTTATCCTTTTTTATGTTTGTAATTGCTTACACATAGCAATATCATTTTATCAAAACCAACAAAGTAGAAAATCATATAAAGTATTAGTTTTTAACCTAAGAGGACATTTTACGCCAAAGTGTAGAAGTCCTCCTTTTTTATTCTCAAAAAGCAAAAACAGAGAGCAGAAAAAGGAGGATAGCACAATGGGTAAAAAAGAATATCACATCTATGTTAGAGGGAAAGCTGTACCTGTAAGTGAAGAAGTATATAAAGCCTATTGGAAGATAACCGAGCATGAAAAATATCTTCAGAGAAAGGATTGGAAGTATGACGTGATTCCATTTTCAGCAATGGATTATGACGGACACTTTGTAGATAACATCATAGATGAAAGAATAGACTTAGAAAAAATTGTAGAGGTCAAAATGCAGATCGAAGAATTAAACAAGGCATTAGCTACACTCACAAAAAAAGAAAGAGAGCTGATAGAAGCCATTTTCTACAAAGAAGAAAGTCTCAGGTCGATTGGCAAAAAAGAAAAAGTAAGCTATCAAGCAATTGGGAAAAGGAGGGATAGGATTTTAGAAAAACTAAGAAAACTTTTAGAAGATAAATTCTAAAGAGATGGGAAAGGTTAAGTATCAAAGAAAGGTGCTTAGCCTTTCTTTGTTTGGAACACAACAATATTGAAATGGAGGAATGAAAAATGAAAGAGTTAGAAAATGTAATGAGCCAGTTGGAAAAAGAAACTAAGAAAAAAGAACAGGCGGAAAACAAAATCAAGCAACTAAGACAAAAGAAATCACAGCTAAAAAGAAAGGCGGACACGAAACGAAAAGTAGAAAAAGGAGGCGTGTTTGAGAAATTTGAAAAACAGATAACCGGAGCAGAAGAAAATACAGATAATGATTTAATCTATGCCTTTTTAGATTATGTACTTTCCGATAATCGAAATAGAGAAAAACTAAAAGAACTTACAGAAATTCATTTAAAAGAAAAAGAAATCTACTTAGAAGAAAATTCAAATCTTAAAGAGGAAAATGCAAATGATGATTTTGAAGAACTGACAGAGGAAGAATAAGAAAAGACAAAAATGTATTAGAAACTAAGATAGAGCAAAGTGAGAAACATTTTAACACTTTGCTTTTTTGTGGATTTGAAAAATCTACAAAAAGCAAAGTTCACAGGGGTCTAAGGGGGAGTAGCCCCCTTGAACAAATAAAAATGCTTTAGCGTTTTTGTTTCCTTAGCGGAGCTATAAGCTTTCCGCAGGAACGCAAAGCACCGTAGTCAAACGGTGTATCTTTGCGCCCTTTGAAAAAGGGAGCGAAGATACGACCTGAACATTAGGATAGTAAAATCCCAAAATTGAAAACAGATAAAGGAGGAAGAGACAATGGAAATCAAAAGTTTGCATACCCATGTAGATATTGTGGCAAGGTCAAAAGGGCATAGCGTGATTGCAAAAGCTGCATACAATGCAAGAGATAAATTACAAGATGAATACTATGGAAAAACACATGACTATTCTAAAAAAGAAGACCTTGTATTCTCAAAAATATTTCTGCCGGAACATATCCCGAAAGAGTTTTCAAACAGAGAATACCTATGGAATAGTGTTGAAAAAATAGAGAAAAGTAAAAATTCACAACTTGCAAGAAATCTGCTCTTTACACTTCCAAGAGAATTAAATGAACAGGACAGAATAAAGTTAATCAGCGAATTTATAGAAGAAAACTTTACTTCTAAAGGTATGATAGCAGACTGTAATATTCATAATCCTATGGCAAGCGATCATGAAGAACAACCACACGCCCATATCCTACTTACCCTTAGAGAAATAGACGAAAAAGGGAATTGGAAACCGAAATGCAGAAAAGAATATATCCTTGATGAAAACGGAGAAAAGATAAAACTGAAAAGCGGAAACTATAAATCAAGAAAAGTAAATCTGAACGATTGGAACGAACCTGACAAAGCAAAAGAGTGGAGAGAAAACTTTTCAAAGAAAGCAAACGAATACTTGGCAAGGAACAACATAAATAAAAGGATAGATCCACGCACCTTTAAAGAACAAGGCAGAGAAGAACTCCCGCAAATTCATTTAGGCACAAGCAGTTATCAGATGGAGAAAAAAGGCATACAGACAGAGAGAGGAAACCAAAACAGAAAAATCATCGCCTTGAATTTAGAATTTAGAAAATTAAAAGAGGAGCTATCCAAACTTACATCTTGGATAGGCTCGTTACTTGGAAGTCTGCAAGTAAAATATGATGAATACAAACAGGAGAAAAAAGAAGAATATGAGAATAAGGCTGAACTCTTTAATCTCTATGAGTACATCAGTATTTATTATGACTTACAGGGAGAAAAAGCAAGAGAGTTAAATCCCTATGCAAGCAACAAAAAGATAGGTGCAGACCTAAGACGATTTTCCAAAGCAAGAATATATCTGAAAGACAACAATCTTAAAACCATAGCCGACCTACAAGAAAAGATAAGCACATTACAATCCCAAAATAAGAAGATTAGTCAAGACATTAAGGCGAAAACCACAAGAATAGAAAACTTAAATAAATGCTTTGCCTATGCGGACATCATCAAGGATAACAAAAAAGTCTTTGAGGAATGGAACAGTAAATCCCTATTCAAAGACAGCTTTTACAATTCCCATAAAGATGAGATAGATAAATATAAAAGAGCAAGGGCAATCCTTGAGAAAATAACAGGCTCATCGGCTATTAAGATAAAGGACTGGAAAAAAGAAATCCAAAGCCTTGAAAGTGAAATATCAAAACTCAACAGACAATCACAATCAATCAAAGAAGAGTACGAAAGTATTAACCATATCAAGTATGCCGTCAAGACAGTCAATGAGGATTATGGAATAGATTTATCCATTGAGATTGACAAGGCAATCAAGAGAGGAGAAAAACAAAGTGTCATTGCACAGATTAAGAAATATCAGGAGCAACAAGAAGCCTACGAAAAACGAAAGGAAAAGACAAAGAACTATTACAGGAATGAGGAAAGATGAAGTCCCAAAATGGGATAACATCGTAAATAAGATAAGCAGACGCACTGTTTCGGTGCATAAGAGGAACGAAAGGAGAGAAAAATGGCAGATAACAGAAGATACTATTGGTTAAAGCTGAAAGAAGATTTTTTTACAGACAAGAGAATAAAAAGACTAAGAAGAATATCAGGAGGAGATACCTATACAATCATTTACCTCAAATTGCTTTTGCTTAGCCTAAAAGATAGTGGAAAACTGTATTATGACGGAGTAGAAACAGACTTTATCAAAGAGCTTGCCTTAACGATTGATGAAACAGAAGATGATGTAATGGTTACAGTGAACTATCTTATGGCACAAGGATTGATGGAGATAATCACAGAAAATGACGAGTATTTTTTAACAGAAATCCCAAGTCTTATAGGTTCAGAAACAGCGTCTACAAGGCGTTCGAGAAAATCGAGAGGACAAAAAGCGTTGCAATGCAACACTAATGCAACACATTGCAACCTTTTGCAACAAAATTGCAACGGAGATATAGAGAAAGAAATAGATATAGAGTTAGAAAAAGAGGGGGAGATAGAAAAAATATCCCCCGTTTTTTACGGAGAATATAAAAATGTTTCCTTAACAGATGAAGAATATGGAAAGTTAAAGGATAAAATGCAAGGTCATAGGGAGAAAATGATAGAAAAGCTTTCGACTTATATGCAAAGCACAGGAAGAAACTACAAAGACCATTATGCGACCTTAATTCATTGGTATGAACAAGATAAAGGGAAATTAAAGGAGTGCAGTAAATCAACAGTATATACCCTTGAAGATTATGACAAGGGAGAACATTTATAATCTCATATAAGACGGTGGAGAGGCTTTTTTAGAGCGTTAATGGTAAAAGAGGTATCAGAATATAGCTAAGTGTGAAAACATCATGTGAGGGCTTAAAATTGCAGTATGGAAAAATCATCGTATTTATGATAAAATGACAGTGATATGATAATAAACTCAGTTATAAAGAGAGGATATATAAATGCGAATTCAATTTACAGTAAACGATGAAGAACTGAAAATTTTAACTAAAAAAGTTATAGAGGGTAATTACCCAAGTATTAGTGAATATTGTAAGTGTAGCAGTTTACAAGAAAATACAAGTTATGTTGACTTATATAATACCTTACTAAATAAAATAAGCTTTTTGCCGAAAGACAAAGAATTTGTTTTACGAGAGTTAATAGCAACACCGCCGGCTTTGATTGGCAGATGGTTTTATGAAAATGTAAATAAGGGACTTGTGAAAAATGTAGAACACATCGGAAAAGCTGAAGGTGGAGTAGAAAAATATAAAAAGATATGAGACTTATTTCAAAAAGCTACGCAGTGCGTGGCGGATTGGAAAAGATATTTAGATAATTTTGGAGGTGCATTTCATGGCAGATGAAAATAAAGAGATAGTTATTGTAGATGATAAAACTATACAAGAAAAAATATATTTCATTCGTGGACAAAAAGTAATGCTTGATGCAGATTTAGCTGAAATATATGGTTATGAAACTAAAAACTTTAATAGACAGGTAAAAAATAATATTGAAAAGTTTGAAGGCGAAGATTTTATGTTTCAATTGACCGAGAATGAGTTTGAAAACTTGAGGTGCAAAAATTTCACCTCAAGTTGGGGCGGCTCAAGGTACCTACCAAATGCCTTTACGGAACAAGGTATTTATATGCTTATGACTGTATTAAGGGGAGAACTTGCGATTAGGCAAAGCAGAGCCTTAATTAGAACATTTAAGCAGATGAAAGACTTCATTATTGAAAATCAAGATTTTATCGGTTCAAAAGAATTAGTCCAAATAGCTATTCAAACCAACCAAAACACAAATGATATTGCAGAAATAAAATCTCAAATGGCTACTAAAGAAGATTTGAAAAAAGTAATGGATAATTTTATCGATCCGGACACTTACAAGCATTTCCTTTTGATGAATGGAGATAAGATTGAAGCAGATGTTGCCTATACAAAAATATATAAGTCAGCAAAGAAAAGCATTTATGTAATAGATAACTATATAGGCTTGAAAACCTTAGAATTATTAAGAGCTGCAAAAGACAATGTTGAAATTATAGTCTTTAGCGACAATGTGAAAAATAAAGATATGCTTACAAAAAACATCCTAAATGATTTTAGAAGAGATTATCCAAATATCAACTTAAAAATGAAGGTTGCAGGCAAAAAATATCACGATAGATATATTGCAATAGACTATGGAACAGAAAATGAAGCCTTTTATCTTTGCGGAGCTTCATCAAAGGACGCAGGAAATAAAATATCAAGTATTACCAAGATAGAAGAATCCTCTAAGGATATGTATCATACAATGTTTGGTGGAATGTTAAACAATAAGAATTTGAAAATTTAATATGCAGATAACAGAATAGACAGTTATATGAGCTTTAAGCAAGGCGGTAGAAGTAAAAATCTATCGTCTTTTTTAATTGCAACAAACAGGAGGAAAACTATATGCAAGAAAATAAAAATGAACAGAATACAGGAACAAAGACGATAAAGAAAATTGGGAAAGTAACCTATGAGGTTGTTGTCCACTTTAATGAAAATGCAACGGAAACCATGCAAGACAAATTAAAACGCATCATGCTTAGAGAAATGGAGATGGAAAAACATCAAAAAGGCGATAAAAATGATTAGAAAGTCCTTGACAAGTTGTTACAGGGAAAACTGCCAAGTCTATTCTAATATCTTGTGGAGCAAGACTTGCCCCTTTTGACATAAGAGAGCTTAGAGAACTAATGAGTGAAGATGAACTTGAGCTTGATACACTGGGAGATAGAAAGACAGCACTCTTTGTTATCATCTCCGATACAGATGATACTTTTAACTTTGTGGTATCTATTATGTATTCTCAGCTATTTAACTTGCTATGTGATAAGGCAGATGATGTGTACGGAGGAAGATTACCTGTTCATGTAAGATGCCTACTTGACGAGTTTGCAAACATCGGCTTAATTCCAAAGTTTGAAAAACTGATAGCGACAATCCGTTCCAGAGAAATATCAGCGAGTATAATTCTTCAAGCACAATCTCAGCTAAAGGCAATCTATAAAGATAATGCTGACACAATTGTGGGCAACTGTGATAGTACCTTGTTTCTTGGTGGCAAGGAAAAGACCACATTAAAGGAACTTTCCGAAACACTGGGAAAAGAAACGATAGATTTATATAACACATCGGAAACAAGGAGTAATCAAAAAAGTTTTGGACTTAATTATCAAAAGACAGGTAACCTTTCTAATACCAGAGCCTTAAAAGAGGATAGCAACTTCCCGCTTGTTTCTTCCATTGAAATCCTTGACGAAGAAGAAAACTTCAAAGCAAAGGGAGATATTTTCTCCAAGCGAACAATCACAAAGGCGAAGGTTATCGACCATGTAGACACTTCCCTTGAAGCTCTTGTTTTATCGGTATCTGAAAAAGGATATGTGGATTTTGAGTATATGGGAAGCCTTACAGATAAAGACAGACCGACTTTGATAGAAGAACTTAGAGGGGAAATCTATCTAAACATCAGAGAAGAACAAAACTTTTATAGACCATTATCTTTTAACCTTGAAGATGGAGATCTACCTTTTGCCTGTGCAAACGGCAGTAATTCATATAAGTACGGCTATGTAACAAAGGATGAGTATCTAAGCGGAAATATCAGGGACAAAATTGCCATAGTAGACAGTTACCTTGCAAAGTTAAGACAAACCGAAAGAGAGTTACCTCATCTTGGCTATGCGGAAGATGGCAAAGAAAAAGAGCTGATAAGCTATGAGATGAACCGTTTGGAATATCAAAAGGCAGAGCTTACAAAAGTTCTTCCAAAGGAGCTTGAAGCAAGTGAAATCAATGTAAGACTCGGAGCTACTTGGATACCGAATAAGGATATTGAAAAATTCATCTTTGAAACGCTGAAAACGCCAGGATATGCCAAATGGGATATTAAGGTTAAATTTTCAAATCTGACAAGTGAATGGAATGTTGAAGGAAAGAGCAGGGACAGAGGAAATGACCTTGCAGAGATGACCTACGGCACCTCAAGGGTAAATGCCTATAAGCTGATTGAAGATGCGCTGAACTTAAAAGAAACAAAGGTATTTGACCAGATTGTAAATCCGGACGGCTCGAAAACTTCTGTACTAAATAAAAAGGAAACGCTTCTTGCAGGGCAGAAACAGGAGCTTCTAAAAGAAGAATTTAAGAACTGGATATTTAACGATCAGGAAAGAAGAAACCGTCTTGTAAAGATATATAACGAGCGTTTTAACTCTATCCGTAACAGAGAATATGACGGCAGCAACCTTTCTTTTGAGGGAATGACCACAGAAATTGATTTAAGACCTCATCAAAGAAATGCCATAGCAAGAAGCCTTTATGGAGGAAATACCTTGCTTGCCCATGTGGTAGGTAGTGGTAAGACCTTTGAAATGGTGGCGTCTGCGATGGAAAGTAAAAGGCTTGGAATGTGCAGTAAGTCCTTGTTTGTTGTCCCCAATCACTTAACAGGTCAAATCGGTCGTGAGTTTATGCAGCTATATCCGTCAGCTAATATTATGGTTGCAGATAAGAAAGACTTTGAGCCGAAAAACAGAAAAAGATTTATCGGAAGAATTGCCACAGGAGAGTATGATGCCGTTGTAATCGGGCATACGCAGTTTGAAAAAATCCCGATGAGTAAGGAATATCAGGAAAAGCATATTCAGGATCAGATTGATGAAATTATAAACTATGTGGAGGAATATAAGCATGACAGAAATCAGAACTTTACGGTAAAGCAGCTTGAAAAAACAAAAAAGAAGCTGGAAACAAGGCTTGAAAAGTTAAACGATGATTTTAAAAAGGATGATGTCATTACCTTTGAAGAATTAGGTGTAGATAAGCTCTTTATTGACGAGGCACATAATTACAAAAATCTATACCTTTATACAAAAATGAGAAATGTAGCAGGTATTGGGCAGTCTGAAGCTTTTAAGTCCTCCGATATGTTTATGAAGTGCAGATACATGGATGAAATGACAGGTAGAAAAGGTATTGTCTTTGCCACAGGAACGCCTGTCAGTAACTCAATGACAGAGCTTTATACTATGCAGCGTTATCTTCAGTATGAAAGCCTTAAAAAGAATAATTTGGAGCATTTTGATAGCTGGGCTTCTACCTTTGGCGAAACACAGTCTGCTTTTGAGCTTTCTCCGGAGGGAACAGGGTACAGAGTAAAGACAAGATTTTCAAAGTTCTATAACCTTCCTGAACTTATGTCTATGTTTAAAGAAGTTGCGGATATTCAGACAGCAGATATGCTTAATCTTCCAACACCTGAAGCACACTATGAAGTTATTAAAACTTTGCCAAGTGAGGAGCAAAAGGAAATCCTAAAGAGCTTATCGGAAAGAGCTGATGATGTGAGAAACAGGGTAGTAGAGCCTGACGAAGATAATATGCTTAAAATTACCAATGACGGCAAGAAACTCGCCTTAGATCAGCGTTTAATCAATCCACTGCTTCCGGATAATCCTGACAGTAAGGTTAATGTGTGCGTGAAAAATGTCTTTTCCATTTGGGATAAGACAAGAGAAAATAAGTCTACACAGCTTCTTTTCTCCGATATGTCAACTCCAAAAGGAAATGGAGAGTTTAATATTTATGATGATATTAGAGAAAAACTTGTGGCAATGGGAATACCGAAAGAAGAAATAGCCTTTATCCATGAAGCAAATTCTGATAAGCAAAAGGATGAACTCTTTGCAAAAGTAAGAAAAGGTGAGATTCGTATTTTAATGGGTTCTACACAGAAAATGGGAGCCGGAACGAATGTGCAAAACAAGCTGATTGCACTTCATGATTTAGATGTCCCATGGCGTCCTGCCGATGTAGGACGGATTTTGCGGACATTCAAAATAAAAAAGAATGTGGAGGTAACAGACAATGGCAAAATCATTATTTGAGGAACTGGGCGGCAAATACGAAAGGCAAGGGGATTATTTGATACCGTGCTTAACTGTACCCGCCGAAGAAGAACAGGCAATAGGCATCTGGGGGCAACGGCATTTAGATTATCTAAAACAGTACCGTAAAGTTACATACACCAATCTTCTTACAAGCGGCAGGCTAAACGCCTACCTTGCCGACATCAACAGACAGGCACAGGAACGCTTTGAAAGGCTCATAGAGGGTATGAAACAGGCACAGGGCATAACGGAACAGCTAAAGGCAGAAAACGCCTTAGAATGGACAGGATGCCTCAATAACATAAGGGCTTGTGCGAGGGAGATTGTGGAAAAGGAAATTATTTTTGCATAAACAGATGATTAGTGGCAGGGGGAAATCCTGCCGCTTTTTCTGCTTTAGTTTGTCAGCTTGACAAATAAAGGGTTAAGGAATATAATTAGATTCAGTATTATACAAGGAGTTAATAAATATGCGGCAAGGTATTCTTAAATAAACTGTCAATTTGATAGTGGGAACAAAAAGTAGCAGTCTCGTTTCACTTTTAATATGGGGCTTAGTTTTTTGTACCCAGTTTAAGAATACTTTTATCATGTAATTTTATATGCCCGAAAACATATAAGTGTTTTGGGGCTATTGGAGTTATTTACCCAGTGATAGGAGTATTTATCACTGGGTATTTTTATGCCCTTTTTTGGGTGTTGATAGGAGGAAAATCACATGAAAATAATTAACTTAGGCATTCTGGCTCACGTTGACGCAGGAAAGACAACATTAACGGAAAGTTTATTGTATACCAGTGGTGCAATTGCAGAACTAGGGAGCGTAGATGAAGGCACAACAAGGACAGATACAATGAATTTGGAGCGTCAAAGGGGAATCACTATCCAGACAGCAGTGACATCTTTTCAGTGGGAGGATGTAAAAGTCAACATTATAGATACGCCAGGCCATATGGATTTTTTGGCGGAAGTATACCGTTCTTTATCCGTATTAGACGGAGCAGTATTATTAGTTTCTGCAAAGGATGGCATACAGGCACAGACCCGTATACTGTTTCATGCACTACAGACAATGAAGATTCCGACAATTTTTTTCATCAATAAAATTGACCAAGAGGGGATTGATTTGCCAATGGTATATCGAGAAATGAAAGCAAAGCTTTCTTCGGAAATTATAGTGAAGCAAAAGGTTGGGCAGCATCCCCATATAAATGTAACGGACAATGACGATATGGAACAGTGGGATGCGGTAATTATGGGAAACGATGAACTATTAGAGAAATATATGTCAGGGAAACCGTTTAAAATGTCAGAACTGGAACAGGAAGAAAACAGGAGATTCCAAAACGGAACGTTATTTCCCGTTTATCACGGAAGCGCTAAAAACAATCTGGGGATTCGGCAGCTTATAGAAGTGATTGCCAGTAAATTTTATTCATCAACGCCTGAAGGTCAATCTGAACTATGCGGGCAGGTTTTTAAGATTGAATATTCAGAGAAAAGGCGGCGTTTTGTTTATGTGCGTATATATAGCGGAACATTGCATTTGAGGGATGTTATTAGAATATCTGAAAAAGAGAAAATAAAAATCACAGAGATGTGTGTTCCGACAAACGGTGAATTATATTCATCCGATACAGCCTGCTCTGGTGATATTGTAATTTTACCAAATGATGTTTTGCAGCTAAACAGTATTTTGGGGAACGGAATACTGTTGCCGCAGAGAAAAATTATTGAAAATCCTCTCCCTATGCTCCAAACAACGATTGCAGTAAAGAAATCTGAACAGCGGGAAATATTGCTTGGGGCACTTACAGAAATTTCAGATGGCGACCCTCTTTTAAAATATTATGTGGATACTACAACGCATGAGATTATACTTTCTTTTTTGGGGAAAGTGCAGATGGAAGTCATTTGTGCCATCCTTGAGGAAAAATATCATGTGGAGGCAGAAATAAAAGAGCCTACTGTTATATATATGGAAAGACCGCTTAGAAAAGCAGAATATACCATCCACATAGAAGTCCCGCCAAATCCTTTCTGGGCTTCTGTCGGGTTGTCCATAGAGCCGCTCCCTATTGGAAGCGGAGTGCAGTATGAAAGCAGAGTTTCACTTGGATATTTAAATCAATCGTTCCAAAATGCGGTTATGGAGGGGGTTCTTTATGGCTGCGAGCAGGGGCTGTATGGATGGAAAGTGACAGACTGTAAAATCTGTTTTGAATATGGATTGTATTATAGTCCTGTAAGTACCCCCGCAGACTTTCGGCTGCTTTCCCCTATCGTATTGGAGCAGGCTTTAAAAAAAGCAGGGACAGAACTATTAGAGCCATATCTCCACTTTGAAATTTATGCACCGCAGGAATATCTCTCACGGGCGTATCATGATGCTCCAAGGTATTGTGCAGATATTGTAAGTACTCAGATAAAGAATGACGAGGTCATTCTGAAAGGAGAAATCCCTGCTAGATGTATTCAAGAATACAGGAACGATTTAACTTATTTCACAAATGGGCAGGGAGTCTGCTTGACAGAGTTAAAAGGATACCAGCCAGCTATTGGTAAATTTATTTGCCAACCCCGCCGCCCGAATAGCCGTATAGATAAGGTTCGGCATATGTTCCACAAGTTAGCTTAACAGCTTGCAAAAGTCATATAAAATGAGATTTGAAAGGATTAGAGACTAATTATGATGAAATGCGAATGGATATTGTGTCCTGTTTGTGGGAACAAAACCCGTAATAAAATTAGGAAGGACACTGTTTTGGAGAATTATCCCCTTTATTGTCCAAAATGCAGACAAGAAAGATTGATTAAAGTTGACAACTTGAAGATAACTGTCATCAAAGAGCCAGACGCTTAAGACGCAGAGCCGATGAAATTGTGGAACAATTCACGAATCATCGGCTCTTTTTGTTTCGTATTTGAAAGAACAAACTCACCAAATAAAAAAAACGATATTCGGGTGGGTTATCGTATGTATGACAAAATAGATGAATTAGAATCATCACTAATTGATGCGAAAGCAAAGAAACAGACTATTGAAGCTGAAAAACTTACAGGAGATAACATATATAAGGTTCTGATCTATTTTGATAAGCTCTACAAGGTAATGAATGATGTAGAGCGTAGGCAGTTAATTACAGCTTTGATTTCTGAAATTCAAGTTTATGAAGAAAAACAGCCTAACGGACAATGGCTGAAATCAATTACTTTCAAGCTCCCGATTATAGAAGAAAATCTCAACATAGGTTTGGACAATGATGAGCATGTGGAGTGTGTTGCTCTGCTCGTAAAAGCCTAGAAACCTTTGAACGAAAGGGATAAGTAAAAGCCTTGATTGTAAGGCTTTTTGTTATGTAGTGGGGAAGTATCAGAGTAAGAGCAGGAGTTGAGTGTCTTGGTCTTATAGGTGGGACTGTTGGGTTTTTATTTCCATTAACACTTAGGGTATATATTTATTTCCAATGAGCAGGGCTTTATAGGAATAAATGTATACCCTCTTTTTTATCTAAAATTCAAATGTTTTAGAGGGAATCGAATCATCTTTACCTCTTCAGTATGGCCTAAAAGGTCGATATAATTGAATGGTAGATTTCTGGAAAGGAGGTCAACCATATGGTAAGAAGGAATTCTAGAAAGACAACTCGTCAGCAGCAACGTATTCTTGATGCGTTTGAAAATGAGCGTACGGTTGAGATTATTCCAGCTAAGCGTGAGTTTACTGATGTAAAGACAACCAAGTTGCGCGTGGCTGCCTATTGTAGGGTGAGTACCTTTGATGAATCACAATCTGGGAGTTTTGAACTTCAAAAACAAACTTATACTGAAAAGATAAACAACAACCCAGACTGGGAGCTTGCTGGTATTTATGCAGACCAAGGTGCTTCAGGGACAACAATTAAGCGGCGTGAGCAATTCAAGCAGATGATTGATGATTGCCGTGAGGGTAAAATTGATTTAATTATCGTGAAGAGTGTTAGTCGGTTTGCCCGTAACCAGTTAGACTTTAGATAAATATCTAGAAAATTATGAAGATGTAGCAAGGAGATTGGAAAACTTTGTAGAAATCTTGAATAAAGAATATACAGAAGCCTCCAAATTCAAGTATCAAGAATCATTAGATCAACCTGAAATATAGAAATTTTCAGAGGTACTAATGCAAGTCGAAAGTGTTTGAATTAAACATGAAATGTTGAAATGTTAAACAGAAAGAGTTATAATGAATACTAGAATCTTTCTGTATAAAATATCAGAATAAACAATGAACAATTGGTAACAATGTAGATAAGGGGATAAAGGATGAACAAACATCAACGACTGGATGAATTAGTCAAACTAGTTGATAGAGCGGGAACAGTCACTGTTTCTGAGATTATGGACAGTTTGAAAGTTTCAGATATGACGGTGCGGCGTGATTTAACAGAGTTAGAAAGTCAAGGAAAACTGACTCGAATTTTTGGTGGAGCCAAAAGTAATAAATCCCAATTCTATCGTGAACTCCCCCATGAAGAAAAGCTATTAAAGAACATAGAAGAAAAGAAGAAAGTAGCCAAGAAGGCTGTAGAATTAATTAAGGATGGGGACACCATTTTTCTTGGCCCAGGAACTTCTGTCGAGGTTCTTGTTGATGAGATTACGAATGAAAATCTTCGGGTGATTACTAATTGTCTACCAATCTTTAATGATCTACAGAAAAAGAAATCTGATACGTTTAAAGTATTTCTCTTAGGTGGAGAAATGAGAGATGCCACTCAGGCTTTTGTTGGAGAGATGACAAATGCCATTATGGATCGGATGTATTTCTCCAAGATGTTTTTTAGTGGGAATGGAATTAAGAATGGTCAGATTATGACTTCGTCTTTTGAAGAAGCTTACACTCAAAAGCTAGCCCTGGAACGATCCACTGAAAGCTATCTTTTGATAGATTCCTCTAAAATCGGGAAGGAAGATTTTACTTCTATCTGTTCCTTATCAGATATCACCGCTGTAATCACTGATCAATCTTTAGATAAGGTACAAGAAAAGGTAGAGGAGTATACAAAAGTGATTTTATAACTTACTCTGATTATATTGTCTAAAAGCTCTTTTTAGGGCTTTTTTTGTTTGACTTAATCAGATTAATAAAAATATTGATTGAATTAAACAAAAAGTGTTGACAATAAACTAAAAAAGGAGTATATTATGATTATGAAAATCAGATTGTGTTGGTTAAAAACAACAATCTGTTCAAATAAATCAAAAAAGGAGAATGCTCATGGCAATTATTATTGGAGCAAATGCTGCAGGAAGCAAGCTGAAAGATGTGGTCAAAGATTATCTCGTTGGAGAAAGCTTTGAAGTAGTCGATGTGACAAAGGAAGGCCAGGATTTCATTGATGTGACACTAGCGGTTGCCACTGAAGTGAATGAGCAAGAAGATAATCTTGGTATTGTCATTGATGCATACGGAGCAGGTCCGTTCATGGTTGCGACAAAAATTAAGGGTATGGTTGCAGCAGAAGTTTCAGATGAACGCTCTGCTTATATGACTCGCGGCCACAACAACTCTCGTATGATTACGATGGGATCAGAAATTGTTGGTGAAGGCCTTGCTAAGAATATTGCAAAAGGATTCGTCAATGGGAAATATGACGGAGGTCGCCACCAAATCCGTGTTGATATGCTCAACAAGATGTGCTAAGGAGAGAGGAGAATTTAAATGAAAATTGCAATTGGATGTGACCATATCGTAACTAACGAAAAGATGGCTGTTGTTGATTTTTTGAAATCAAAAGGCTATGAAGTTCAAGACTACGGAACATACGACCATGTACGGACTCATTATCCAATCTATGGTAAAAAAGTCGGAGAAGCAGTGGCCAGCAGAAAAGCAGATCTAGGAATCTGTATCTGCGGTACAGGGGTCGGCATTAATAATGCGGTTAACAAGGTTCCGGGAATCCGTTCAGCCTTGGTCCGTGATATGACTTCAGCTCTCTACGCTAAAGAAGAATTAAATGCTAATGTTATCGGGTTTGGTGGCAAGATTACCGGAGAACTTCTCATGTGTGATATCATTGAAGCTTTCATTCATGCAGAATATAAACCAACGGAAGAAAACAAAAAGTTGATTGCAAAAATTGAGCATGTCGAAACTCACAACGCTCATCAAGCTGATGAGAACTTTTTCACAGAATTTTTGGAAAAGTGGGATCGCGGAGAATACCACGATTAGTGAGGTAACCAGATGATTCTTACAGTTACAATGAATCCTTCCATTGATATCTCTTATCCGTTGGAAGAGTTTAAGCTAGACACTGTTAATCGTGTTGCAGAAGTCAGTAAAACAGCTGGCGGAAAAGGTTTAAACGTAACAAGGGTTCTAGCAGAAATTGGCGATCATGTCGCCGCAACAGGATTAATTGGTGGAACAAATGGAAAATTCTTGCTTCAGAATCTCCATCAGAATGTGCAGCAGTCTTTTTATGAAATTTATGGGGATACCAGGAATTGTATCGCCATTCTGCACGAGGGTAAGCAAACGGAAATCCTGGAAGCTGGGCCAAGAATTTCTGCATCAGAGGCAAATGGCTTCTTGCATCATTTCAAGCACTTGATGGAATCGGCTGATGTAGTCAGCATCTCAGGTAGTTTACCGGCGGGTCTACCAGTTGAGTATTATATTCAGCTTATTGAAATTGCCAATCAATTTGATAATAAAGTCGTCCTGGACTGTTCAGGTGCTGCCTTGGAAGCCGTTTTGAAATCGAATGTAAAGCCAACTGCAATCAAACCAAATAATGAGGAGTTATCCCAATTATTAGGTAGAGAAGTTTCAAAGGATATTGGCGAACTCAAATCTGTTTTGTCTGATCCTTTATTTGAAGGAGTCGAATGGATTATCGTATCACTTGGTGCAGATGGTGCCTTTGCCAAGCACTGGGATACTTTCTACAAGGTAGATATCCCTAAAATTGAAGTAGTCAATCCAGTTGGATCTGGGGACTCGACTGTTGCAGGAATTTCTTCAGCTCTGAGTCATCATGTAGATGATGTCTCTCTATTGAAAAAAGCAAATGTTCTTGGCATGTTAAATGCTCAAGAAAAGATGACTGGACATGTCAATGTTTATCATTATGACGGTCTTTATGAACAAATAAACGTAAAAGAGGTATAAACAATGGTATTAACTGAGCAAAAACGTAAATATATGGAAAAACTTTCTGATGAAAATGGTATCATCTCTGCCCTGGCCTTTGACCAACGTGGAGCCTTGAAACGATTGATGGCTCAATACCAAGAGGCAGAACCAACAGTTGCGCAAATGGAAGAACTGAAAGTTCTGGTAGCTGAAGAACTGACCCCATACGCTTCCTCCATGCTGCTGGATCCAGAATATGGCCTTCCAGCTACAAAAGCCCTGGACAAAAATGCCGGTTTGCTGCTGGCTTATGAAAAAACAGGTTATGACACCTCCAGCACTAAGCGTCTACCGGACTGTCTGGATGTTTGGTCCGCAAAACGTATCAAAGAACAAGGTGCAGATGCTGTTAAGTTTTTGCTCTACTATGATGTAGATAGCTCTGATGAACTCAACCAACAAAAGCAAGCCTATATTGAACGTGTGGGTTCTGAGTGTGTGGCAGAAGATATTCCATTCTTCCTTGAAATCTTGGCTTATGATGAAAAAATTGCGGATGCTTCCAGTGCCGAGTATGCCAAGGTGAAGCCTCGCAAAGTTATTGAAGCCATGAAAGTTTTCTCTGATTCACGTTTCAATATTGATGTTTTGAAGGTTGAAGTACCAGTCAATGTGAAATATGTAGAAGGCTTTGGGGATGGTGAAGTGGTGCATACGAAAGAAGAAGCAGCTGCCTTCTTCAAACAACAGGATGAAGCAACTGATCTTCCTTATATCTATCTGAGCGCTGGTGTAGCAGCTAAGCTTTTCCAAGAAACTCTGGTCTTTGCCCACGAATCTGGTGCTAACTTCAACGGAGTGCTTTGCGGCCGTGCAACTTGGGCCGGCAGTGTCAAAGACTATATTGAGCAAGGGGAAGAAGCAGCTCGTCAATGGCTCCGGACAAGCGGTTTTCAAAATATTGATGAGCTCAATCAAGTGCTTAAGCAAACAGCGACTTCTTGGAAAGAAAGAGTCTAATTCTGCTATTTTATAATGAAATTTTTAACAGCTCTGATTTAAAATAGAAGGGGGAAATAAAAATCCAACGTAAGCGTTTCTGCATAAAATAGAGCTTCTGGAAATTTCCTAAAATAGGATCAGTCATTGGTATCCATTTAGGGAGAGTTATCAATGACTGATTTTCGTTTAAAATCACCAAAAAAAGAAAAAAATGTTTAAAAAGCTCAAAGAAAGGGTTTACAAATTATTAACCTTATGATATACTATAGTCACAAGTTAATAAAAGGTGAATGTTAGTAACTAAGATTACGCATGATCACAGACGAATTAGAGGTAAAAAACTTTCTAAGGGTGTTTGTGGTCATTTTTTATTTTCACAATTCTTGAATATTCAAGTAAGGAGGTTACCATGTATCGGATTCTAAATCCAATGAACCACAATGTCGCTCTTGTCAGAAATGAAAAGGGGAAAGAGTTGGTCATTGTTGGGAAGGGAATCATTTTTGGTAAAAAGAAGGGTGATTTTATCCCAAAAGAAAAGGCTGAGAAAGTCTTTCGGATGAAAACGGAGGAATCGAGAGAAAACTTTGTGAGTCTTCTCAAAGATGTTCCGCTGGATTTCATCACTGTGACCTACGAAGTGATTGACAGTCTTTCAAGGAAGTACAGCTATCCGGTTCAAGATTATATCTATGTCACTTTGACGGACCATATCTACTGTTCTTATCAAGCAGTACAACAGGGACGCTACAAGGACAGCGCTCTTCCAGATGCTAGAGAGAAATATCCAGTTCCTTATCAAATCGCTCAAGAAGCAGTTACTATCTACAGAGAGCGCTTGTTAGATACTTTCCCTGATGATGAGGTAAACCGAATAGCCTATCACTTTATCAATGCCGAGGGCAATTCTGATCCTGAGGGGCAAAGCCATCTGGATAAGCGAAAGGAAATCCTGGGAGCTGTGGAAGCTGAGTTAAGGAAGAATGATATTAGAAGAACGGCTGAAAACAGCAACTTCTATGACCGCTTCATGATTCACTTAAATTATTTCTTAGACTATTTAGATAGGAGTCGGGATGATAATGTGTCACTCCTTGAAATGGAAAGTCAGATAAAGCTGACTTATCCAGAAGCCTATCAAATTGGAAGTACCATTTACGAGATTGTCGCTCAACAAACTGGAGTAGATGTATACAACAGTGAGCGAGTCTACCTTGTTTTACATATTCAACGATTACTTTAACTAAAAAAGGAGGTTCTGTCATGAACAGAGAAGAAGTAACATTACTTGGTTTTGAAATTGTAGCCTATGCAGGCGATGCCCGTTCCAAACTGTTGGAAGCCTTAAAGGCTGCAGAAGCGGGAGATTTTGCTAAGGCAGATGCCTTGGTGGAAGAAACCAATGGCTGCATCGCTGAAGCTCATCATGCTCAGACCAGTCTCTTGACAAAAGAAGCTGCTGGCGAAGACTTGGCTTACAGTGTGACCATGATGCACGGCCAGGATCACCTAATGACTACTATCTTGCTAAAAGACATGATGCACCATTTGATTGAACTATACAAAAGAGGAGTAAAATAATGAACAAACTCATCGGACTTATTGAGAAAGGGAAGCCTTTCTTTGAGAAGATTTCTCGGAATATCTATCTCCGTGCTATTCGGGATGGCTTTATCGCTGGTATGCCAGTCATCCTCTTTTCATCTATCTTTATCTTGATTGCCTATGTGCCAAATGCTTGGGGCTTCCACTGGTCTAAGGACATTGAAACTTTCCTTATGACTCCTTATAGCTATTCGATGGGGATTCTGGCATTCTTTGTAGGCGGAACAACCGCTAAGGCTCTGACAGACTCTGTCAATCGTGATCTGCCAGCGACAAACCAGATTAACTTCTTGTCTACGATGCTGGCTTCCATGGTCGGCTTCCTCCTGATGGCTGCTGAACCTGCTAAGGAAGGTGGCTTCCTGACTGCCTTTATGGGAACCAAAGGTCTTTTGACAGCTTTCATCGCAGCCTTTGTAACGGTTAATGTCTACAAGGTTTGTGTGAAAAATAATGTCACCATTCGTATGCCAGAAGAAGTTCCACCAAATATTTCCCAAGTATTTAAGGACTTGATTCCATTCACTTTGTCAGTGGTTATCCTTTATGCCTTTGAACTGATTGTTAAAGCATCTCTTGGTGTAACTGTTGCAGAATCTATTGGTACGCTTCTGGCTCCTCTCTTCTCTGCAGCTGATGGTTATCTCGGAATTACCCTTATCTTTGGTGCTTATGCTTTCTTCTGGTTTGTGGGTATCCATGGTCCATCAATCGTTGAACCAGCTATTGCAGCCATTACTTATGCCAATATCGATGCCAACCTGCACTTGATTCAAGCTGGTCAACATGCGGATAAGGTCATCACCTCTGGTACACAAATGTTCATCGTTACCATGGGTGGTACTGGTGCAACCTTGATTGTTCCATTCCTCTTCATGTGGCTCTGTAAATCAGAACGAAACAGGGCTATCGGACGTGCCTCTGTTGTTCCTACCTTCTTTGGAGTTAACGAACCAATCCTCTTTGGAGCTCCTATCGTATTGAATCCAATCTTCTTCATTCCATTCATCTTTGCCCCAATTGCCAATGTCTGGATTTTCAAATTCTTTGTCGATACCTTGAACATGAACTCCTTCTCAGCTAACCTTCCATGGGTAACCCCTGGACCTCTGGGAATTGTTCTTGGTACCAACTTCCAACTCTTGTCATTCGTCCTTGCGGCTCTTCTGGTTGTAGTGGATATTATCATCTACTACCCATTCGTCAAGGTTTATGATGAACAAATTCTGGAAGAAGAACGTTCTGGTAAATCAAACGATGCTCTGAAAGAAAAGGTTGCGGCTAACTTCAATACAGCTAAAGCAGATGCGATTCTTGAAAAAGCAGGTGCTGCAGAAGAAGCTCCAGCTCAAAATAATATTACAGAAGAAACAAATGTCCTTGTTCTTTGTGCTGGTGGTGGGACCAGTGGTCTCTTGGCTAACGCTCTCAATAAAGCGGCAGCCGAGTACAATGTCCCTGTTAAAGCAGCAGCTGGTGGCTACGGAGCTCACCGTGAAATGCTTCCTGAGTTTGACCTTGTTATCCTGGCTCCTCAAGTCGCTTCTAACTTTGAAGATATGAAGGCCGAGACAGATAAATTAGGCATCAAATTAGCTAAGACAGAAGGAGCACAATATATTAAGCTCACTCGTGATGGACAAGGCGCTCTGAAATTTGTTCAGGAACAGTTTGAAGACTAAATCAGTTAGCTTATTTGAGATGAAGCAAAATAAGTACTTTCCCTGTTTCCTTTCCAATGCTTCATCTCAAATACTATTATAAAGAGGAGAAAAAGATGGCAAAAACGCTCCCAAAAGATTTTATTTTCGGTGGGGCTACGGCAGCTTATCAGGCTGAAGGAGCTACTCACACAGATGGTAAAGGTCCCGTTGCTTGGGATAAATACTTAGAAGATAATTATTGGTATACGGCAGAACCTGCCAGTGACTTTTATCATAAATATCCAGTTGACCTGGCATTGGCTGAGGAGTACGGTGTGAATGGTATCCGTATTTCGATTGCTTGGTCTCGCATATTCCCAACTGGATATGGTCAAGTCAACCAAAAAGGTGTCGAGTTCTACCACAATTTGTTTGCGGAATGTCATAAACGGCATGTGGAACCATTTGTGACCCTTCATCACTTTGATACTCCGGAAGCCTTGCATTCAAATGGTGATTTTCTCAATCGTGAGAATATCGAACATTTTGTGGACTATGCAGCTTTCTGTTTTGAAGAATTCCCAGAAGTTCGCTATTGGACGACCTTTAATGAGATTGGGCCGATTGGAGACGGCCAGTATCTCGTTGGAAAATTTCCGCCGGGCATCCAATATGACCTAGCCAAGGTCTTCCAATCCCATCACAATATGATGGTCTCTCACGCTCGTGCAGTAAAGCTCTATAAGGATAAGGGCTACAAGGGTGAAATCGGAGTTGTTCATGCACTCCCTACCAAGTATCCTCTTGATCCGGAAAATCCGGATGATGTGGTTGCAGCAGAGTTGGAAGACATTATCCATAACAAATTTATCTTGGATGCGACTTATCTGGGATATTATTCCGAAAAAACCATGGCTGGAGTCAATCATATTCTGACTGCCAATGGTGGTACTTTGGATTTACGAGATGAAGATTTTGAAGCACTTGAAGCGGCTAAAGATCTCAATGACTTCCTCGGAATCAACTACTATATGAGTGACTGGATGCAAGCTTTTGATGGCGAGACTGAAATTATTCACAATGGTAAGGGCGAAAAAGGAAGTTCTAAATACCAAATAAAAGGTGTTGGTAGACGGGTTGCTCCAGACTATGTTCCAAGAACAGACTGGGATTGGATTATATATCCGCAGGGCCTGTATGACCAAATCATGCGGGTGAAACAAGATTATCCAAACTACAAAAAAATCTATATTACCGAGAATGGATTAGGTTATAAAGATGAGTTTGTGAACAATACGGTCTATGATGATGGACGGATTGACTATGTTAAACAACACTTAGAAGTCTTATCTGATGCCATTGCTGATGGAGCAAATGTCAAAGGTTACTTTATTTGGTCGCTGATGGATGTCTTTTCTTGGTCTAATGGTTATGAAAAACGTTATGGGCTTTTCTATGTGGATTTTGATACGCAAGAACGCTATCCAAAGAAGAGTGCTCACTGGTATAAACAAGTAGCTAAAACACAAATTATTGAGTAGGTTTTAAAGATACTTCTTTATTATAATTTCTAATATAAAACGAGAATGTGAGTCTTTGAACTGATATTCTCGTTTTCTTTTGTTTTGGAGGAAAAAATGGTTATTGAATTAAGAAATAATGAATTAACTGTACAGTTTAAGGAGTTTGGAGGTGCTTTATCATCAATTAAAGATGAAGATGGAATAGAATATCTTTGGCAAGGGAATCCACAATATTGGAGTGGCCAGGCCCCTGTTTTATTCCCCATTTGTGGAAGTGTTCGTGACGATAAAGTTAGTTTTGATTCTGACAACAAAGATATTCTAAGGATTATTCCTAGACACGGTTTAGTTAGAAAAGAAAATTTTTTATTTAGACAGATTGATGAGCAAACGATAGCTTTTACTTTTAAGTCCACAGAAGTTACTTTGAAAAATTATCCTTTTAACTTTGGATTAAAAATTATTTATCGCTTACACGAGTCAACGATAACGACTCAATATCAAGTGACGAATACTGAAAATAATAGGATATTACCCTATTTTATTGGAGGACATCCAGGTTTTAATTGCCCGTTAATAGATAGCGATATTTACGAAGATTATTATTTGGAATTTTCTGAAGAAGAGACTTGTAGTATCCCTAAAAGTTTCCCAGAGATAGGATTGCTTGATTTACAAAATCGTACACCGTTTCTCATGAATGAAAGAAAGATTGATTTAGTACATTCACTGTTTTCTCATGACGCCATTACATTTGACAAACTTAAGTCTCGTAGTGTCAGTTTGAAATCTAAGAAAAGTAATAAAGGACTGAGAGTGGATTTTAAAGATTTTTCTAACTTAATTATTTGGTCAACAACTAATAATGGTCCGTTTATTGCTTTAGAACCATGGAGTGGTTTATCTACTTTACTTGAAGAAAGTGATATTTTTGAAGAGAAACGACAAGTGACATTTGTGGAACCAGGAGAAACAAGTATTAAATCATTCGATATTACAATTTTGTAATCACAAGAAGATCAATATGTCCAGAAAAGTTAAAAACTAGTTTCAAAAAACATGCATCTGTCTTATGAGAAAAGGAAAAATATTATACCATTTTTTGATAGCTAACAGCATTAGAAACCTCAAATGGCATTCAGATAAGGATGATATAAATTTTGCTGTCATAACATGACAATTTCCCAGCTTTTTTCTGAAAGTGACATATACTTTTCTTAGGAGAAAGCTAGATGTACCAACGTATAAGAGATTTGAGGGAAGATTATGATTTCGCTCAAAGATATGTTGCAGAAGTGCTTTCCTTTTCTCATACTAACTATGCAAAAATTGAGAGAGGGGAGGTGGTTTTAACAGCCGATGTTCTGAACAGGTTACACTAAACTAGACAGAATTTATAAAGTGTTCTACACTAAAGAAAATAGGAGAAAAACTATGTCTAGAAAAATTCGCCGTTACTTCACAGATGACTTCAAACAACAAATCGTTGACTTGCACAATGCAGGTAGAAAACGCAGTGAACTGATCAAAGAATATGATTTAACGCCCTCAACCTTCGATAAGTGGGTTAAACAAGCAAGAACAACTGGTTCCTTTAAAACTGTCGATAATCTGACAGATGAACAACGTGAGTTGATAGAACTCAGAAAACGAAATAAAGAGCTCGAAATGCAATTAGACATTCTAAAGCAAGCGGCAGTGATTATGGCACGAAAAGGGATATAATCACTGCTAACAAGGATAAATACAGCATTTCAGCCATGTGTCGTTGGTTGAAGATTCCTCGCTCTAGCTATTACTACAAAGCTGTAGAGCCAGTACCTGAAGCAGAACTTGGAGAAAAAATCAAATCTATCTTCCTCGAAAGTAAGTCTAGGTACGGAGCCGGGAAGATAAAAAAATGTCTGGAAGTACAAGGAATCAACTTGTCTCGCCGTCGGATTCGTCGCATCATGAAGAGATTGAATTTGGTTTCTGTTTACCAGAAGGCTGCCTTCAAACCGCATGCTAAAGGGAAGAATGAAGCACCAGTTACGAATTTCTTAGAGAGACAGTTTAACCAACAAAAACCATTGGAAACCCTTGTGACGGACTTAACCTATGTTCGTGTTGCCAATCGTTGGGCTTACGTTTGCTTGATCATTGACCTCTTCAATCGTGAAATCATTGGCCTATCCCTTGGTTGGCACAAGACTGCTGACTTAGTCAAAGAAGCCATTCAAAGCATTCCCTACGCTCTGACCAAGGTCAAACTCTTCCATTCTGATCGTGGTAAGGAGTTTGATAATGCCTTGATTGATGAGATGTTAGAAACCTTTGGCATCACACGTTCACTGAGTCAAGCGGGTTGTCCTTATGACAATGCGGTAGCTGAGAGTACCTATCGCTCCTTTAAACTGGAGTTTATCAACCAAGAAAACTTCCGCTCTCTGGAAGAATTAACCCTTAAAACTAAGGATTATGTCCACTGGTGGAATCACCATCGCATCCACAGCACTCTTAATTACCAAACACCCATGACTAAAAGAGCAATCGTTTAACAAAAACACTTTATAAATTCTGTCTAGTTTAGTGTAACCTGTTCAAGCTATAAGTGTGCGACCCCAGAGGTTCGTATCGGTTGCAAAGTTTTGAAAATCTTTCATGTAGCCACTCGCACGGAAACGTTCCAGTGGATAGTTGTAAATGATTTTATTGTAGATAGTGATGTTCTTGCGTCCGGCCAGGTGCCACGAAACTATCTCGCTCATGAGCATGGACACTTCGTGCGGCGTGTAGAACTCGCCTGCTTTCTTGCCTGCGTTGGCGGCGAAGTTGCTGATAAGGTGCTCGTAGATGAAGCCCAGGATGTAGTCCTTGTATTCGTTTGCCTCGATTTTCGAGCGCATCTTGTTGGCGGATTCCCATATCTTTGATGCCAATTGCTGCTTGTTCGTCTATTAATCCTCGCTTCTGTAAACTTGGCTGATCGTTTCGCCGTCCTGTTCTTGACGGAACACGCACAGCCGTAGCTCACCTGGAGGCCGTCGTGGACAGTTTCGATACCAAGCTTCGGTTTAAAGGCAATGTTGGATGCTCCAGAAGAACCACCGCAGCCCCAAATGTCAATAAGAGCCAAAATGGCAAAGAATCAAGTGCACTATTGTGGTAAAAAAAGTTGAGGTTACAATTGAGATGTGGTATAATATAATTATGAATTGCAAGATTTGGATGACTTATTCACCCGTAATGAAAGATGTAAACAATTCAAATTGATAGGGGACGTCAAAGAAAGGAGAATCCAACGCCATGCGTAGATGGATAAAAATTATGAAAATAAAAAAGCAGATAAAACATAAAAATGTTATTAGGTTTTTTTCGCTCGCGTTGGCGTCCTTGATGATTTTATCTATGTCATGGACACCAATTACGTATGCCGAAAACTTGCAATACGGACCTCAATCTGAACCGCAAGTTGTCACTCCTGTAAAGGAAGAACCAACAAGTATCAAATCCAACGAGGAACAGGGCGGGGATTTAGAGATCGGACCAGAGATTGTTGATCAACCCGTGGGTGCTGCTATACCGGCACCGACCATTAACAAAGTCTTTTGCGACGCCACAACCATTTCCGGCGGTAAGGTACACAAAGATAAGGTTAATAAAAAGACTGTAGTAGCAACAGTCCATGTAACATTAAAGGCTAAAGACGGCACTGTTAAAGCCACTCTTTCCTATACCCCTAAAAGAGGAAATACCTGGAAAGTAGATTTACCTGCTGGAACAAAAGTTGAAGAAGGAGATACAGTTACTGTCTATCAACAATTAGATGAAAACAAATCACCAGAAGTAACTGCAAATGCTGAGCTATCAATAGCAGGTCAGACAACGCTCACAATGCCCGTCGGCGAAATCTGGATTGAACACACGAACTCCAACCAAGTAAATGACGATGAGAAAGCAGAAGCTACTGAACTGTTGAAGAACGCCAATCCGGAAATTGCGAATAAAATTAAGAGTGTTACATTTTCTATCGATGGCACGGATCATGCCTACTATGAAGTGACCTATACCGATAGATCAATCTCCGGAAAAATTGAAGCTCCGGACCTAAAAATCAAAACGGTAACGGAAACATCTGCTGCTCCGACAATACAAAAAGTCCAGGTAACAGATGGACAGATTATCGTTACATTTGCTGAAGAGGTTGCCGCAGGTACGAAATTTTATTTTGTCAACAATTTCACGGATAACGAGGACAATAGTTTCTGTGAAGATGGAAAATGTATAGTGGACAAATCGACTTGGCGAGAGATGTCTCAAACAGTATCCGTTGACGGCACAAAAGTTACGTTCCCAATCAATGATGATGATTTAAAACTCGGAAAAAAGTTCGGTATTATTGTCAAAGAGCCACATAAATTCCGTTCTTGCGCGAAGTCTGAGCCGGTAATAACAACTCCCCAAAAAGTCGCCGTGAGAGATCCCAAAAAACTAACTGATGACGATAAAAAAGCCATCGATAAAGCTATTCGAGATGCCAATACGGTACATAGCGTATCTAAACTCCCCGATGGAACTGGATTTATAAACGATCCTGCGTTTATCGAGTTTGATAAAGACGGAAACGTTACAATAATCAGTCCTAATGATGTGGAAGTTGATTGGGATGACGACGGCAATCCAGTATATCAAAAAAATGCCGATGGAACCTATAAACTAAACGATGGGGCCAAAGTCACTAAATTCCCTGCTAAAGATCTGGTGAAAAATATCGCACCTAAATCTCCGGTGATTGCAGTAGACACGGATAAGGGTGAAGTAACTATTACCCCACCGGCTTATAAAGATCCCGGTTATGATACCGACTTGGCGTCCTACACGATTACGTATAAGGACGAATCGGGCGCGGAGAAAACCGTCACTGCAACGCGAACCGTAGACGCTACCACAGGTAAGACCACGTGGACATCGGATGGTGCGACCGTTGATGCAAATACTGGGGTAGTAACCCTGGAGATTAAAGAGTTAGCAGTTGGAGCCACCATCACGGCAAAAGCAAAAGATAATGGTGGATTAATTCCTGAAGAAGCTCCGCTTGAATCGGATCTGGCAAGCAAGGCTCTCGAAACTGCCACTGTTAGCTACGACGGTAACGGCGGCACCGGCGAAATGAAAGATAAGAAGCTAAACAAGAGCTCAAAGTACAAGATTTTGAGTAATGCTTTCACTGCTCCTGAAAATAAGGAATTTGACACTTGGGAAGTGAATGGCAAAAAACTAGCGCCAGGCACTGAGATTATGGTTGACAAAGATACGCAAGTCACAGCAATTTGGAAGGAGAGCCGGGTCAAGCTAAAAATCACTACATCCGTAACAAACGGAACCATTGATCCGAGCTGCGATGCATATAAGGGAGACAATAAGACCATAAACTATGCACCAAAGGATGGTTACAAGCTAAAGAGCGTAACCGTTGATGCCAAGGAAATGGATATATCTAAATATCCAAATAGCTATACCTTTACGAACCTCGATAAAAACCATGAAATAGCCGTTGTGTATGAACTCCATACATACACAGTGACCTACGACTGGGGTGGAGATGCACCAGAGGGAAAGGCTGTTCCGAAAGATACAGGCAGCTACCACAAGGGTGATCGCTACACCGTAGATACCACCTACAAGAAGAACGACACGGTAAAAGGTGAGAAGGACGGTAAGAAAGGTACGTGGACCTTCAGCGGTTGGACCGATCTGAATAACGGCACCATGGGTGACAAGAACGCAAGCATTACAGGTTCTTGGACCTTCACCGAAGCTAACAAGTATCAGGTTGTCTACAACTGGGGTAAGGACGCACCGGAGGGAAAGGCTGTTCCGAAAGATACAGGCAGCTACCACAAGGGTGATCACTACACCGTAGATACCACCTACAAGAAGAACGACACGGTAAAAGGTGAGAAGGACGGTAAGAAAGGTACGTGGACCTTCAGCGGTTGGACCGATCTGAATAACGGCACCATGGGTGACAAGAACGCAAGCATTACAGGTTCTTGGACCTTCACCGAAGCTAACAAGTATCAGGTTGTCTACAACTGGGGTAAGGACGCACCGGAGGGAAAGGCTGTTCCGAAAGATACAGGCAGCTACCACAAGGGTGATCACTACACCGTAGATACCACCTACAAGAAGAACGACACGGTAAAAGGTGAGAAGGACGGTAAGAAAGGTACGTGGACCTTCAGCGGTTGGACCGATCTGAATAACGGCACCATGGGTGACAAGAACGCAAGCATTACAGGTTCTTGGACCTTCACCGAAGCTAACAAGTATCAGGTTGTCTACAACTGGGGTAAGGACGCACCGGAGGGAAAGGCTGTTCCGAAAGATACAGGCAGCTACCACAAGGGTGATCACTACACCGTAGATACCACCTACAAGAAGAACGACACGGTAAAAGGTGAGAAGGACGGTAAGAAAGGTACGTGGACCTTCAGCGGTTGGACCGATCCGAATAACGGCACCATGGGTGACAAGAACGCAAGCATTACAGGTTCTTGGGCCTTCACCGAAGAACCGGCCAAACCGGAGCATCCAATGAACCCAGGAACAGCACAGCCTGGTTCTATAAATGGAAATACAGGAAATAAAGGGACAAATTCTTCTGCAAATGTTCTACCAAAAACTGGCGATGCAACGAGCGCACCATTCTATGTAGGTGTCATGACACTGATTGGATCTGCTCTTTCAGCACTAGCACTGGGGCTTAAGAAAAATAACAACCAATAGGTTAGGCAATGCAACATAGGGAGTTTGTAATCCCGAACATTACGGTATAGTCGTGAAATACGGCTATACCGTTTTTTCGGGCTCATTGTCAACTGTAGTGGGTTGAAGAAAAGCTAAGATCTAGAAAGGCCAAATTTCGTCCTTTCTTTTTTGATATTTAGGGCGATAAAAATTCGTTTTTTGAA
>OAVR01000129.1_pt1 | contig 35603 bp, 34 predicted proteins | sample 1476451 | NCBI WGS metagenome assembly OAVR01 (sample SAMEA2580105, study PRJEB22360) | human gut metagenome | biome: human gut; feature: human-associated habitat; material: faeces | place: Denmark | collected 2008/2010 | reverse complement strand
GAGGGATTCGAACCCCCGAACCCGAAGGAGCGGATTTACAGTCCGCCGCGTTTAGCCTCTTCGCTATCTCTCCATATAAATCAACAGGATCTATTATACCATTGATTTATTATGATTGCAAGCCCTTATTTATTCAAATTATAATTTTCTATCAAAATTTCAACGGCTTTTTCAAGTTTTTTGTAAAGAGAATCCACATTTCCATTTTTGATAATGGCAAATTGACCAGCCATATCTGCAATTTCACCAATCGTTTTCTTTCCAATGGACAAAGTGAAACCATCAAAAGTATCTTTTCCGACGGTTACTTTACTATCAACGATTTGAATCTCAATTTTCTTATCTTTTTTACTCATTTCAACCCTCTTTTCACTTTTTCTATTTTACAAAAATTCTCTTGATGACGCAAGAGAAAAGGGAGTGGGTCAGAAAGAATTTAGTTAGAAATACCTTCTTTCTCCCACCCCCGAAAAGGTCATTCGGCACTCTTCTATTCCTAAAAGCGAATGAAGAGAACGATTAGCTACTGCGTCTTTTCGTTAAGACTTGTTCTCATTGAAGCCTGGACACTTTGGTCTCAGACGCATTCGGTTTAATTGACTTTGACAATCCATCCTTCTGGCGCTTCGACATCACCAAATTGGATACCGGTCAACTCGTCATAAAGCTTCCGTGTGACAGGCCCTACTTCTGTTTCAGAATAGAAGACATGGAAGTCATCCCCATGTTGAACGCCTCCGATCGGAGAGATGACAGCTGCGGTACCACAAGCTCCTGCTTCTACAAAGCGATCCAACTCATCGATAAAGACATCCCCTTCAATTGGTGTCATACCAAGACGGTTTTCTGCTAGGTAAAGCAAAGAGTACTTAGTAATAGATGGCAAGATAGAAGGGCTCAATGGTGTCACAAATTCGTTATTAGCAGTGATACCAAAGAAGTTTGCAGAACCAACTTCTTCAATCTTGGTGTGAGTCGCTGGATCGAGGTAAATCACGTCAGAGAAGTTACGATCATGCGCAATCTTACCTGGCAACATACTAGCTGCATAGTTCCCACCAACTTTTGCAGCCCCAGTACCATTTGGAGCAGCACGATCGTACTCATCTTGAATCAAGAAGTTCGTTGGAACCAAACCACCTTTAAAGTAGTTACCGACAGGCATTGCAAAGATGGTAAAGATATACTCATCTGCTGGATGCACACCAATAATATCACCAACACCTATCAAAAGAGGACGAAGGTAAAGGGTAGCTCCTGTACCATATGGTGGAACATACTCTTCATTTGCTTTAACAACTGCCTTACAAGCATCCACAAACATATCTGTTGGAACTTGAGGCATTAACAAACGATCAGCCGTACGTTGCAAACGTTTAGCATTTTCATCTGGACGGAACAATTGGACGCTTCCATCTTTTGTACGGTAGGCTTTCAACCCTTCAAAGGCTTGCTGACCGTAATGCAAACTTGGAGAAGATTCGGACAAATGCAATATCGCATCTTCTGTCAATTCCCCTTTTTCCCAAGCTCCATTGCGATAATGTGCCAAATAGCGATAAGGTAATTTCATATATGAAAAGCCAAGGTTTTCCCAATCAAGTGATACTGTCATGATAGTGCTCCTTTTAATTCTTTCTATTCCTAGTCGATCTGATACAGGTCGATTCAGTTTCTCAATCTATGTACACTATTGTACACCATTTCATGAGAATTTCAAGCGAAATTTTCAATTTTCAGAAAATTTATTTTCAAAGAAAGTCAGTCCTAGAATGGACCGACGCTTTCTTTTATTTGATAGTAGCTGAAAAAACTTCTTGATCCGAAATGGTATCGTTGACAAAGGATCCATTGCTTGTTCTTTCAGAAATGCTTAATTGTGTCAAATCAACTTCTGTCACCTGACCTGTTGTAGAAGTGATCTGAAGGATTTGATCTTGTTCTGCCACTTCTTCTTGGCTCGTAAAGAGATCAAAATCTCCCTGGTCAGTGAAGACTGGACCCGCCTTGAAGACGCGGTGTGGTTTATTTTTCAACTCACGCAAGACCTGTAGTCCCCGTTTAGCCCGACTGGTCACAGGAATATCGTCTTGCAACATCCGTTTGAGACTGCCTCGCTGGGTCAGAATGTACATGTTTGGAGTCGTCGACTTAAAGGCGGCAGCAACTTGATCTCCGTCTTTGAGGTTAATGGCTTTGACCCCTGCTGCTTTGGCTCCTACGACAGGGACCTCCTCAACATTGAAGCGCAACCCGTAACCATTTTTAGTAATGATCATGATATCTTCAAGGACAACTGGCGCAACAGCTACGATACGGTCGTCTTGGTCTTTTAGCTTAGCGTACTTAGTCGATTTAGAACGATAAGTCCGCCATGGGCTCAATTCCTTGCGTTCAAAGCGCTTGATTTGTCCTTGTTGAGTTGCCGCAAAGTAGGTTACTCCCTCAAACTGATCCACAATCTCCGCAAAGAGAATTTCTTCCTCTTGCTCAAAATTGGTCAAGGTCTGACTGAGGTGCTCTCCGATATCCTTCCACTTGGTATCTGTCAATTCGTGAATTGGTCGATAAATGGCATTCCCCAAGTTGGTAAAGAGTAAGAGATGCTGAGTAGTCTTAGCAGGCTCTACGAAAATCAACTCGTCATCGTCTCGCTTACCGACTTCTTCCAGTGTTGAGGCATTGAAAGAACGAGGCGAGGTCCGTTTAATGTAACCCGCACGGGTCACGCTGACGAAGGTTTCCTCTTCAACGATCAGACTAGCTGTATCGATCTCAATCGTTTTAGCAGTGTCTTGCAACTCACTACGCCGCGGATTGCCAAAGAGTTTCTTGACTTCACGCAATTCCTTCTTCATGAGGTTAAACATAGTCCGTTCATCCCCAATGATGGCTGCCAAGGTCGCGATTTGCTCCTTGAGACTGGCATGCTCTTCTTCCAAGGTCACGATATCCGTATTGGTCAAACGGTACAATTGCAAAGTAACAATAGCTTCTGCTTGTTCTTCCGTGAAATCGTAGCTGACCTTGAGGTTTTCCTTGGCATCTGCCTTGTTATCAGAAGCGCGGATCAAGGCGATGACTTCATCCAGGATAGAAATCACGCGGATTAAGCCCTCTACGATGTGGAGCCGTCGTTCTGCCTTTTCCTTATCAAAGCGCGAGCGAGCGACAATGATATCCCGACGGTGTGCAATGTAGCTAGAGAGAATCGGCACAATCCCCACTTGACGAGGGGTATAGTTGTCAATCGCCACCATATTGAAGTTGTAGTTGACCTGCAAGTCTGTATACTTGAACAAGTAGTTCAAAATCAAATCTGCATTGGCATCTTTCTTCAACTCAATCGCAATGCGAAGACCATCTCGGTCAGACTCATCCCGAACTTCTGCGATACCAGCCACCTTGTTGTTAACACGGACGTCGTCGATCTTCTTGACCAAAACAGCCTTGTTGATCTCATAAGGAATCTCGGTGACAACGATTTGTTGCTTACCGCCTTTTAGCTGCTCGATCTCAGTTTTAGAGCGGACAACCACCCGACCCTTACCAGTTTCATAGGCTTTCTTGATCTCGTCTCGCCCTTGAATAATGGCACCCGTTGGGAAATCCGGTCCAGGTAGAAACTCCATGAGCTTGTCTACCTTGGCAGATGGATGGTCGATCATATAGACCACGGCATCAATGACTTCAGCAAGGTTGTGTGGCGGAATGTCTGTCGCGTAACCAGCTGAAATCCCTGTTGCCCCATTGACCAAGAGGTTTGGAAAGGCTGCCGGCAAAACAGTTGGCTCTTTTTCCGTATCATCAAAGTTCCAGGCAAAAGGCACTGTATTCTTTTCGATATCTTGCAAAAGATAACCCGCAATTTTAGACAAACGAGCTTCCGTATAACGCATGGCTGCCGGTGGATCACCGTCCATGGAACCATTGTTTCCGTGCATTTCGACTAGGATCTCACGATTTTTCCAGTCCTGAGACATGCGGACCATGGCATCATAGATGGAACTGTCCCCGTGAGGGTGGAAATTCCCCATGATATTACCAACAGACTTGGCAGACTTGCGGTAGCCCTTGTCATGGGTATTGCCATCCTTATTCATCGAATAAAGAATCCGCCGTTGAACTGGTTTCAAGCCATCCCGAATATCAGGAAGAGCCCGCTCTTGAATAATGTATTTGGAGTAGCGACCAAAGCGCTCCCCCATGATGTCCTCCAAGGACATATTTTGAATATTAGACATAAGATACAAAGCCCGTAAAATACATAGTGAAAATAAGAAATTTATCTTTTTCACACAGCACTCAGGGCGTGTTCAACTCCTTTCAAAGAATGTTGAGTAGTCTTTTGTAGAAAAAGGCAATCGGTTACCACAAGCAACCAAAGGATCCTTTTTTTAGTTTAAAATAGATTCATTAACGATTAGAAAGTTTCTCTTTAGCATAAGAAATCATTTTCTCTGCAACTTCCATATCGTAAGTAAACCCCATCTTTTGGGCCAGAATTTGAGCTTCTCGATCGAATAGCCCCATGGTAGCAAATAAAGACTGAATGATTTTATCGAAACTAGATAAATCAAGCAAAGCTGAGAACTCCTTCTCTTGCCCGGCTGGTAGATACTGGAAGAGGTACTTGTAGTTCTTTCCGATATCAACTATTCCCCTATCGCTTGTCACCTGCCAAGCTAAGACCTTAAGCAATTCTTGCTGACAAATGCCATAGAGGTGATCGGTCGCATAGATAAGCTGATTTCTTCGAATGGCCTTGACAACATAAGCCGATACCCACCAAAATTCATTGCAGGATGCTGCAAATTCCTCTTCAGTAGGAGGAGCGGTCCAGTAGCGCTTGGAATTAGGCTGATAGGCTTCAAATAAGCCTTTGTCGTCCTTTATAACTTCAAAATTTGCTTCGCTGTCCACCCACTCTTGAATGTGCTCCTTGGGACAGAGGGTCAAATCGATACGGTTGCCGTCTTCAAAGAGCATGAGGTAAAGACGACGGTGTCCAAGGACATTGTGCTGTTCAATCAGCCGTATTCCAAACTGGTCTAGCCAAGATAAATCAGATATCAAGTCCTCCAGATTCTCAACAATATAAACCACATCATAATCTTGAAACTCATCTCTTAGAGAGTGGATATCGGATCGCGAACCGGATAAGGCCACTGCTTCCACTTGCAAGGACTCAGCTATCTGCAAAATCAGATTCATCATTTCTGCATCAGTTCTCATGTCGATTCCTTACCATTTCTACATCCCAGCTTATTTAATTTATAAGTAGAAAGAAATTAAAAAACTGTATTTTCTTCTAAGGTAAACTTAACGTTATCTTCAATCCATTGACGACGTGGTGCAGCCTTATCTCCCATAAGGACAGAGACACGGCGTTCTGCACGCGCTAAATCATCAATGGTGACACGGATCAGGGTACGAGTTTCTGGATTCATGGTCGTTTCCCAAAGCTGATCCGCATTCATTTCCCCCAACCCTTTGTAACGTTGGAGGGTTGCTCCACGGCCAAAGGTCCGACGCAACTCTTCTAATTCACTATCTGTCCAAGCATAAGCTACTTCTTCTTTCTTGCCTTTGCCTTTCGACATCTTATAAAGAGGAGGAAGTGCAATGTAGACATGCCCTGCTTCTACCAAAGGGCGCATATAGCGATAGAAGAAAGTTAGGAGCAAGGTTTGAATGTGGGCACCATCTGTATCCGCATCGGTCATGATAATGATCTTATCGTAGTTGGCGTCTTCCACAGAGAAATCTGCCCCAACTCCTGCCCCAATGGTGTAGATCATGGTATTGATTTCCTCGTTCTTGAGGATATCACTCATATTGGCCTTCTCAGTATTAAGAACCTTCCCACGAAGTGGAAGAATCGCTTGGAACTTCCGGTCCCGTCCTTGTTTGGCAGAACCTCCGGCTGAGTCTCCTTCGACTAGATAGAGTTCATTCTTCTTAGGATTTTTAGACTGAGCTGGTGTCAATTTACCTGACAAAAGTCCCTTGTCCTTTTTGCTCTTCTTGCCATTTCGACTTTCATCCCGCGCTTTTCGAGCGGCTTCACGCGCATCCCGAGCTTTAATAGCCTTTCGAATCAGATTAGAGGCTAACTCCCCATTTTCCATGAGGAAGAAGGTCAATTTATCAGAAACAATGCTATCGACTACTGGACGAGCCAAGGGACTTCCTAATTTGTCTTTGGTTTGCCCTTCAAACTGCAAATGAGCTTCTGGAACCAGGATCGAGAGAACAGCAGACAAACCTTCACGGTAGTCTGATCCTTCCAGATTCTTGTCTTTTTCTTTGAGGAGTCCTGTCTTTCTTGCATAGTCATTCATAGCCTTAGTAATGGCTGTCTTCAGACCCGTCTCGTGGGTTCCCCCATCTTTGGTGCGGACATTATTAACGAAGGACAAGATATTATCTGAGTAGCCATCATTGTATTGCATAGCCACTTCTACCTGGAAATCATCTGATTCGCCACTAAAGTAGAGAACAGGTGTTAAAGTTTCCTTATCTTCGTTCAAGTACTCTACGAAATCTTGGACACCATTTTCATAGTGAAAGGCCACATGGTTGTCTTCTTCCTTACGGAGATCAGTCAGCGTCAGCGTCACGTCCTTCAGCAAGAAGGCTGATTCTTTGATTCGCTCAGCAATGGTATTAAATTTGAAATCCGTCGTTGAAAAGATGGTTGGATCTGGCATGAAGGTGACCTTGGTCCCTGTCTTAGACTTGGGAGCAGAGCCGATCTTTTCAAGGGTTGTAACTGGTTTTCCCCCATCTTCAAAACGTTGCTTGTAGACAGCTCCATCACGCGTAATTTCTACCTCTAGCCAGCTAGAAAGGGCATTGACGACAGAAGATCCCACTCCGTGAAGACCTCCAGATGTCTTATAGCCTCCTTGACCAAACTTCCCTCCGGCGTGGAGGACCGTAAAGATCACCTCAACGGTTGGTTTACCCATAGCATGCATCCCGGTCGGCATTCCACGTCCCTGGTCTTCTACCGATAGCGAACCATCTTTATTAATCGTTACATCGATTTGTGAGCCAAAGCCAGACAAGGCTTCATCGACCGCATTATCCACGATCTCCCAGACCATGTGATGCAAGCCATTTCCGTCGGTCGATCCGATATACATCCCTGGACGTTTACGGACTGCATCCAACCCTTCTAGTACCTGAATGGCATCGTCATTATAATTATTAATATTGATTTCCTTTTTTGCCACAAGGAACCTCCTGTTTGTTCATCTTTTCTATATTACAGTTTTTTAGGAAATTTTGCAAAATTTTTTCTCTTTATATGGAGATTTCTATATCTCAGTAAAAAAAGCTGGCTGGACACTTTCTTCAGATGTCACACTTGAACTCCAGAAATTGCTTTTTCTATCGTTGGCTTTTTGATATAATGAGAGTATGATAAAAGAAATAAGTGTTTTAATTTTAGCCTATCTGTTAGGCTCCATTCCTTCGGGATTATGGATTGGGAAAATCTTTTTCCATATTAATTTACGGGAACATGGCTCGGGCAATACTGGAACGACCAATACCTTTCGGATTTTAGGGAAGAAAGCTGGGATCATTGTCTTTGCGATTGATTTCTTGAAAGGAACTTTGGCCGTTCTCCTTCCGACTTTCTTTGGAATTCAGGGGATCTCACCGATGGTCTTTGGTCTCTTAGCCGTTTTGGGACACACTTTCCCAATTTTTGCTGGATTCAAGGGTGGAAAAGCAGTGGCGACGAGTGCTGGTGTTTTACTTGGTTTCTCGCCTATCCTGCTACTCATTTTAGCTGTTTATTTTGTAGCCAGCCTTTATTTAACCAGCATGATTTCGTTTTCGAGTGTTACCGTTGCGCTACTCGCAATTCTATCGGTCCTCCTTCTCCCTTTGACTGGATGGATCTTGCACAACTATGATCCACTTTTTACAATCATTGTCTTGGCCCTAGCGACCTTGATCATTCTTCGTCACAAGGACAATATCCAACGGATCAAGGAGAAAAAAGAAAATCTCATCCCATGGGGAAAAAACATCACCCATCAACAACCAAAAAACTAGAGCAAGCGCTCTAGTTTTTTTGATTTGATCCCCCTTATACTTTTGAACAGATCCTCATTATAAAGCATCGACTAGGTCCATCAGTATTTCCATAGGTGTTTTTTTCCTACGACCATTAACAGTTTCGATCATGTGATAAACTTTTAAACGATTGTCATTGCTAAAGACAAACTCAAAGCGGAATTCGCGTCTATTCGGTGCCACTGTATCAAATTTTGTTTTATATTTATCATGAACAGGACTAACTGGAAATTTATTGAAGAGCAAGCGTCGTGTCTCCCCTGCTTCTTTCAAACAGTTTTCTAGCTCCTGACAATAGTTATAAAACAGCTGATAGAGGTCTTCTTCTGAAATTCTTCTTCTCCGAACTAATGATGTAAAATCCGAAAAATTTCTGCGCGGGATGTCAATACTAAATGAAAATCCCTCCTGATTGATTCTTTCTAAAAATGCATCTCTTGAAATCATAGAACTACTCTTTCTTTTATCAATCTTTAGTGAACCCTTATTGTTTCTATACACATTCAATCCATTATGTAGTCAAGCAGATCCATCAGGGTGAGTTTCTTACGACCATTGACGGTCTCAAAGAGATTATAAACTCTTAGTTGTTGGTTCTTTTTAAAAGCAAACTCAAAGCGAAATTCGCGACCATTGCATGCGACTATATAAAATCCGGTCTGATACTTTCTCTTATCCGCTACTGCCTGCATTTGCCGGTCTTCTACCTCTCTACAAAGTAAAAGAAAGATCTGATAGACTTGCTCCTCAGAGAGCCTTTTTCTCCAAACTAATGACTTGAAGTTATTGTACGTCCACCATGGGATTTGGATGTTGAAGGAAAAACCTTCCTGATTGGCTTTGTCGATAAATGCTTTTCTGGAGACCATACTAACTCCTCTTCTAATGGAACATCGTTTGACTCTATTATACCATCTTTTAACCTTTCACAAAAACAGCATCCCAAATGGAATGCTGTTTTCTATTTCTTAATAGTACTCCCCTTGGCGGTAGTTCCAAGAGTTGAAATGATCAGATAAGTGCATCATGATCTTATCGATATCCAATCCTTTACGGATCACAACTGGACAAGTATTGACAGAACGGCTACCTGCTCCTTGTTCTGGAATCAGTTTTCCTTCGGCATCAACCATAGAGACCATCACACCTTGTTCATAGCGAGTTTCAATGGTCTTGTCTGGTTGGATAGAAGCTACATAATCATCTGCTTCGATGACCAAGTCCACGGCACCTTCGATGCGCTCACCAATTCCTTCGACCTTCCCGCGGTTTCCTTTACCGGAAGGGTTGGCTGAAGAAGCGTAAACCATTTTACCTTCTTTTTCCCACATTTCTTTGGCGATTTGCTCACCAGCTTTACCAAATTTGATGACAAAGCATGAAGTTCCACGAACGTCTGTCATGAGTTCTTCACGTCCATCTCCGAAAGCTTGCAATTTTGCATAGGCATCTTCACGCCAAGGAAGGATACAACCAAGCAAGATATCTTCATCCCAATGTTTTTGGTAGAAGGCTTCGATTTCAGGATTCAATTGCGCAAGGGCACGAAGTTCATCCATGCTTCCGCAAAGAACCACACCTGGTTTGTTGCGGTTGCGTTCTTTGGCTTCGAATTTACGTTCCAAGCCAGCCTTGTCACTGGTCATGATGATGTAGCCAACTTTGGTAGGGCAGACGATACAGCCACCCTCTCCTTTAAGAATGTCAAAACCTTCTTGTGAAAGTTGTCCGTCCCATTGAATGTGTTTTGTCATAAGTCTCTTTCCTTTTCTATTCTTTTTAGTATTGTATCAAAAAATAGTCTCAAATTCAATATATTTTCAGAAAATTCGTAATTCGGTATACAATTTTATCATTGCCAGTAAGCTGGCCGGTTCTTCTCATAAGCTGCGATCAAGTCTTCGTACTGAAGCGTAATCCCGATATCATCCAAACCATTGAGTAATTTGTGCTTCCAATCTTGATCGATCTCAAAGCGAAACTCTCCTACAGGCGAGATGATCTTCTGCTCTTCCAAATCCACCGTCACTGGATCTGTCGGCTTCAAACTTGCCAATTTTTGACGAACCTCTAGCGGTTGGACAATCGGCAGCATGCCATTATTGAGCTCATTATTGTAATGGATATCTCCGAAGGATCCGGCGATAACGACTTTAAAGCCATAATCAGCTAAAGCCCAGGCTGCGTGTTCCCGAGAGGAACCAGCCCCAAAATTGTCACCAGTAATCAAAATGGTCGCCTTGCGGTATTCTGGCTTGTTAAAGATAAAATCCGGATCCTCAGTATACTGGTCATCCAAATAGCGCCAAGCATACATGAGGTATTTCCCAAAACCTTTTTTATCAATCAACTTTAAGAATTGCTTGGGGAGGATTTGGTCGGTATCAATATTATCGTTCATCAAAGGAACTGTTGTTCCTGTATAAATGGTAAATTTCTCCATGATTCTTCCTTTTACTCGACTTCCGGCATTTGGCGCACATCGACAAAGCGACCGGCGATTGCTGCTGCAGCGGCCATTGCTGGGCTACAGAGATGGGTCTTAGCCCCAAATCCTTGGCGGTCTTCGAAGTTCCGGTTGCTAGTAGAGGCACAGTGGACCCCATCTGGAACCTTGTCTGGGTTCATTCCTAGACACATGGAGCATCCTGGATCACGCCATTCAAAGCCCGCATCCATGAAGATCTTGTCTAAGCCTAATTTTTCAGCGGCTTGCTTAACCGGACGAGAGCCAGGTACCACAATAGCAGTTAAGTTTGGCGCAATTTTTTTGCCTTTCAAAAACTTGGCTGCCAACTCCAAATCACTGAGACGCGCATTGGTACAAGAACCGATAAAGATATAGCCCAATTCAATGTCTGCTGGTTTTTGGCCAGGTTCTAGATCCATATAATGATAAGCCCGTTCATCATTCATGTCTCGAATCTCTGGAAAAGGAGTCTCGAAGTCCACTCCCATAGAAGGATTGGTCCCCCAAGTCACCATCGGAGCAAGATCGGATACATCCATACGGATGACCTTATCATAAACGGCATCGTCATCACTAACCAGAGTCTTCCAATCAGCTACTGCGGCCTCAAAATCATCTGGCACACATTCGCGTCCCCGGAGGTAGTCAAAGGTCGTCTCATCTGGATTCATGATCCCCATTTTGGACCCGAACTCGATCGACATATTGCAGATGGTCATGCGTTCTTCCATGGTCAAGCGATCAATTGCTTCACCCCGATACTCTACGACATAGCCAACTCCACAAGCAACACCGTAGCGCGCTATCAAAGCTAGGATGTAATCCTTTGAATAGATCCCTTTTTGTGGGGTTCCGGTGAATTCAACCAACATTTTCTTGGGTTTGACTTGCCAGATGGTTTGGGTAGCAAAGACATGCTCCACTTCACTGGTTCCAATCCCAAAGGCAATGGCTCCAAAGGCACCGTGGGTGGCGGTATGGCTGTCTCCACAGACAATAAATTTTCCAGGCTGGGTCCGACCGGTTTCAGGGCCCACCATATGAACGATTCCTTGCTTAGCAGAACCATGGGCAGCATGATCAATCCCAAAGTCCACCACATTCTCAGCTAATTTATCAATCTGGGCTTTTGAAATCACATCACGAATATCAAAAATATTGACCGTTGGAACATTGTGATCAAAGGTTCCAAAGGTTAAATCGGGTCGTCGGACCTTGCGTCCTGCATCCCGTAATCCTTGAAAGGCTTGCGGACTCGTCACTTCGTGGATGTAGTGTTGGTCCACATACATGAGTTGGGGTTGCCCTTCCACTCCTGTAATCACGTGGCGGGCCCAAAGTTTATCAAAGATAGATTTTCCACTCATCGTCTTTCTCCATTTATCTTCTTGTTAGGAAATCCATTGAAGGATTAGAAAGAGGGCACCTGCTAAAAGAAGGCTACTGCCCCACCAGGTAGCTTGAAAATACCATTTCCGCACCTTGTGGTGAAAGAGATATCCACTTAGTAGAGCTCCGAATCCACCAAGCAGCCAGCTCTCAAGTAACAGGACCTTTTCAGGAATCCGCCACCTCTTTTGGATAGCTTTTCGTTTATCTAAACCATAGGTCAGAAATACGATACTATTCCAAATAGCAATAAGAACTAAACAGCGATCTCTCCATGTCATTTTAGAGATTCCCAATAATGGCTGCAGTCATCTCTGCAGTAGAAGCCTGACCACCTAGATCCCGTGTCAAGATTCCTTGATTCAAGGTTTGATTGACAGCTTCTTCGATCATTTCTGCACCTGCTGTTTCTCCAAAACTGTCTCGGAGCATCATGGCAACGGACAGGATCATGGAAATTGGATTGGCAATGCCTTGACCAGCAATATCAGGTGCTGAACCATGAATCGGTTCGTACATACTTGGTCCTTGGTCAGAATGACTAGCAGATGGCATCACGCCTAGTGTTCCTGGAAGTACGCTCGATTCATCAGATAAGATATCTCCGAATAGATTCTCTGTCACTACGACATCAAAACGGGCTGGATTGGTAATCATGATCATGGCCGCACTATCGACAAGCTGGTGCTCTAAGGTCACATCTGGAAATTCTTTCGCAACTTCTTCTGCCACTAGGCGCCACAATTTAGAAGTTGCAAGGACATTTTGCTTATCGATACTGGTCACTTTCTTGCCACGTCCTTGCGCGATCTTGAAGGCTTGGCGCATAATCCGACGGATTTCTTCTGCACTGTAATCGTTGATATCGCGCGCTGTATCTTCTTTCAAGATATGCTCTCCAAAATAAATCCCACCTGTCAATTCACGCACGACCACGAAGTCGACACCCTCGATACGCTCTGGTTTCAAAGGAGACAAGTGTTTCAAGGCGTCAAAAATCCGTACAGGACGAATATTGGCAAAGAGATTTAATTCCTTGCGAATAGCGAGCAGGCCTTGTTCTGGACGAACAGGAGCATTGTCGTATTCCGGACTCCCGATGGCTGCGAGAAGAATAGCATCCGCTCCTTTAGCTGCTTTTAGAGTATCTTGGGGAAGAGGGTGGCCAGCGGCATCAATCCCAGCACCCCCAAAAGCTTTGTCTTCTAGACTATAATCAAAGCCGATTTTTGGAGCGACGGCTGCGAGGACCTCTAGTCCAGCTGCCATGATCTCAGGGCCAATCCCATCTCCTGCAAGTGTTACAATTTTCTTTGTCATGTTCATTTCCTCTTAGGCTTGTGGAAGATCACGGTAGGAGACAGCTCGTCCCATCTCACCCGCATTCTCTTTTTGAACCAGCGTGTTGGCATTGATATAAGCGATGGCAGAGGCTTTCAATACGTCGAAGTCCAAACCAGAGGCATTGAAAATCGTATCTGTATCGACATTTTCCACGGATACCAAGACACGGGCTTGGGCATCGATCCCATCTGTAACTGCATCGATATTATACGATGTCAAGCGAACGGTTTGGTTGAAGAATTTATCAATCGCATTAAAGATGGCTTCAACCGATCCTTGACCATTGGCAAGGAATTCAAGTACTTCCCCTTCTTCATTGCGGAGGCTAACCGCTGCTGTAATCGTTTCGTCTGCATTGGTGGTTAAGCGAAGATCGTTAAATTGGAATCCTTCTGGATTTTCCACTGCTGTACCAGCAACAAGGGCGCGGATATCAGCATCTGTGATCTCGTGTTTTTTGTCTGCAAGAGATTTGAACTTAGCAAACAATGGCTTGATGTCTTCTTCTGTAAATTCCAGTCCCAACTCATGCAGTTTTTCGACAAAGGCATGGCGACCAGACAATTTTCCAAGAGGGAGACTATTGCTCTTAACACCCACCAACTCAGGCGTAATGATTTCATAGGTAAGGGGATTTTTAAGGACTCCATCTTGGTGAATCCCAGACTCGTGTGAGAAGGCATTGCCACCAACAACCGCCTTGTTTTTAGGAATTGGAATCCCAGAGTAACGAGAGACCAACTCAGAGGTGTTGATGGTTTCATTAAGGACAATCGGACTCTCAACTTGGAAATAGTCTTCGCGAATATTGAGAGCAACCGCTACTTCTTCAAGCGCCGCATTGCCGGCCCGTTCACCGATGCCATTAATGGTTCCTTCGACACGACGGGCACCATTTTTAACAGCAGCGAGGCTATTCGCCACCGCCATACCTAGGTCATCATGGCAATGAGGTGAATAGATAATCTCGCGATCTGTCTTGACATGGTCAATCAAGTATTTGAAAATGGCACCGTACTCCGCTGGTGTCGTGAAACCGACTGTATCAGGAATGTTGATGTAGCTAGCACCAGCATCAACTGCAGTCTGTACGACTTGCAAGAGGAAATCCAATTCTGTCCGGGTCGCATCTTCTGGTGAGAATTCAACAATCTCAAATTTTGAGCGAGCGTAAGAGACGTGCTCTTTGATCGCTTCAAGAATTTCTTCTTTGGTCTTGTTGAGTTTAAACTCTCGGTGAATCGGACTGGTTGCTATAAAGACGTGAACTTGCGGATACTTGGCATCCTTTAAGGCTTCATAACAAGCATCAATATCTGATTTGACAGAACGGGCCAAACCTGTCACGGCTGTCTTGGTCAAGACCTTGGCAATCTCTTGAACAGCTGTGAAGGAATCAGGACTAGCTGCAGGAAAACCTGCTTCAATAGCAGAAATGCCCCACTTTTCCAATTGTTTAGCAATGGCAATCTTTTCTTTGATAGAGAAATTAACTCCTGGAGTCTGTTCGCCATCCCGAAGGCTGGTATCTAAAAATTCAACTTTACGCATAGGGTCTCCTCATTTCTATGTAGTGGATATAAAGAAAAACATCTCACTCGGTTAACCAAGCGAGATGTTTTTGCCCGCTTGGTAAGCCAAACAGGACTAATGCTTCTGCACTAGCCCTTGTACCTCAACAACAAAGCAAATTGAATAAACTTAGCTGTTTTCATGTTTGACTTTCTCCTTTGTTCAATGTCTTGTTTAGTATTTTAGCATAGGGAAAAAGCAATGTCAAGAATTTTCTGTAATATTCTGAATTTTTTGAATAGAAACAAAATAATTCTTTCTGATCTTCTTAGACTATAGACAGCCTGTTTTTACATAAGAAAACCGAGATGCTATTAAAAAAATTATAATGATCTAAACAATTAGGATCATTCAAACACATCATATAATGAAACTTTCCGCCGTGAGAAAAGTGCTAGAAACACGGTTGTTTCTAGCACTCGGAATTATTGAGACCTTAGGCTCAATAATTAGTCATGGAACTTAGTAGAAGTTCGCTGACGTCCGTACTCACCTAAGGAAAGTTTTTAAGATGACTTTGAATTCAATTTGAATAGCCTCTTTCGCCCTACTTCTTCTGATACAAATCAAAAACGATCTTGTCATTATAGAGGTCAATGGTATTGGCCTTAACATAGATTCCAAAGTCATTGTCAATTTCTGGCAATACAATGGTGATGGTAGACTGCTTGGGTGAGATCTGAACAAATTTTGGGATATTTTTATTTTTACTCAAGAGCTGCAAGACCATCCTTTGTGGAATTTGAAAGGTTCCGACTGAAAAATCTTTCACCGTCAAGAGGATGTTCCCATTTTCCAATTTGGATGGTTGAAAGTAAATGTATAAGGGATAATCCTTCCCTAAGAGACTCAACTGCCCTTCTAATAGGATTTGCTGATTGTCTGCATAGACCTTGTAGTCGGACAGCTTATATTTTTTCAGAAGCGATTTGATGGTGTCATTGAGTTGATCTCGAGTCGTTGTCATGGTTCCAACTTTGACATCTTTGGTGCCAACTGATTGATGAAGCTGGCTAACATCTTCTCTTGGCGTCGCTAAGCGTCCTTGCACAACTAAAGCGAAGGCTAAGAGAAGGCTGACTAAACCTAAAAATAACCATTTCCAAATATTGATTTTTTGAAGGAAGGGGACCTTCTCGTTGATGGGATTATTTTTGACTCCAAGTTTTCTTCGTGGCATTGATTTTCTCCAATATTGCTTGTTTTATCTTTTCATAGCCCGTATTGTTGGGGTGAAAACTATCCTCTTCATACAGGGCATCATTGATAACGGTTGTCTTCCCGTCACTGACTTCTGATACGCCCATTTTGCCATCAATTCCTTTATAGAGTAGGTCATTGATCGGAACGAAATAAACCTGATCAAATTGCGCAATGGTTTCTTCCGTCGTCTCATTCCAACGATCGACAGCCGTCTGGATATTAGTTAATTCAGGAAAATTCAGGTAAAGAGGATTGTAGATCCCCACTACATAAATGGGAAGATGGGGATTGTCCTTTCTGGCCTTTGTAATAATTTCTTTGAGGTTCGCTGTATAATTCTTGAGCGGTTTTTGAATATCTGATAGAGAAAAATCACTCAGATGATCAACAACTACTTTGCGCAGATCATTTCCCCCAACCGTTAAGGTCATGACACGCGCCTTTTTGAGATCCTTCTGAAGATCTGTTTGCTTCTTGAGCCGATCTAAGATCTGAGAACTTGTATTCCCAGCTACTCCATAGTTGACAGGCTGGTACTGGCCGTCATTTTCATTGGACAGGCTTTGGGCAAGGATGGGCACAAAGCCCCCTTGCTTGGTGCTATCCCCTACTCCTTCGGTCAGTGAATCCCCTAGAGCTACATAAGTATAGGTGATTTCTTTCGCAGCCGTTTTGGGCTTGGTCATGCGAGGAGATGCAATTGGTAGCAAAGCACAAAATAGAAAGACAAAGACAAGAAGGCTGGTTAAAAAGAAAACCAAGCCTTGCATCATTTTTTTAAGATTCATATGAATACGATCACTTATCCTTGAAAAATCACTTGTCCATCACAGATCGTATAAGCAACTTTTCCTTTTAATGTTTCACCTACAAATGGTGAATTGCCTGCTTTTGAAGCGAAATGATCCGATACCAGACGATCTGCTTCTGGATCAAAGATGGTTAAATCTGCCGGTCCATCCACCGCGATATAGCCAGCATCAAAATCATAGAGACGTGCTGGATTATAGGACATCTTTTCTAGCAATTGCATGAGGCTCAAATGTCCTGCATGGACCAAGTAGGTCAAACCAAGAGAAAGTGAGGTTTCAAGACCGGTCATTCCAGATGGTGCCTTGGTAATATCAGGAACATTCTTCTCATCCGCATGGTGAGGCGCGTGATCTGTCGCAATTACGGATATGACGCCTGACTTCAAGCCTTCAATCACTGCTAGGCGGTCAGATTCCAAGCGAAGAGGTGGGTTCATCTTGGCATTGCTTCCCTTTGTTAAGAGGAGACTCTCGGTTTTCGAAAAGTGTTGAGGTGCCACTTCTGCCGTCACATGAGCTCCTAATCCTTGGGCAAATTCTACAACCTTGACACTTTCTTCCTTGGAAAGGTGTTGGATATGAAGGTGGGCACCTGTCGCATGGGCAATCATGGCATCCCGCGCAGCCATCGAGTATTCGGCCACACCCGTCGCTCCACAGACATGGAAATGTTCCTTGGCAATGTTTTCATTCAACCCAAGAATGCCATTCAACTCAGGGTCTTCTTCATGCAAACTAATAAAGGTTCCTAGACGCTTAGCTTCTTCCAAGGCTTGGCGGACAACCTTGGTGCTTTGAAGGGGAATCCCATCATCTGAAAAACCAGCCGCACCAGCCTTAAGCAAGCCCTCAAAATCTGTCAGGTGTTGACCGTCAAAATTCTTGGTCACCGTCGCAACCGTATGAATGTGGAGATTTTCCTTGGCTGCAGAAGCTAAGACTTCCTCTAAGGTAGCAATATCTGAAATGGTCGGATTGGTATTAGCCATCATGACCACTCGGGTAAACCCACCCGCAGCTGCTGCTAAAGCACCTGTATGGATGTCTTCTTTATGGGTTTGACCGGGTTCACGGAAATGCACGTGCACATCGATCAAACCAGGAGCTACCACTAGACCAGACGCATCAAGGACCTCTTGTCCATCCGTTGGGAGATTTTCAGCGATCTCTACAATTTTCTTTCCTTCGATGCGAAGGTCACAGACTTGATCCAAACCGGTCTTTGGATCCATGACACGACCATTTTTAATGACAACCATTGCATTCTCCTTTATTTATAAAAATCAACATGGGTCTCTAGCAAGCGATCCCCATCATAGCGAAACATTGCTGAAAAGAAGGGTTTATCTTCCAACAACCACTCGACAAAAGTGTGGTCCCCTTCCCAGGTTGGTTTTGAGAGGACTTGATCATAAGGTACCCATTCCAAGGTCCCTTCGTTACACTCGATGAGATCCCCTTCAAACTCAGTTACCTTGAAGACATAGGTGTACCAATCCAGATCTGGAGTAAACTCAGGGAAAGTAATGATCCCTTTCAAGACTGGCTTTGCTTTCAGGCCGGTCTCCTCAAAAATCTCACGGGCAGCACACTCCTGAGGGGTTTCCCCGCGTTCTAATTTTCCACCCACTCCGATCCATTTGCCTTCATGGACATCATTGGGCTTTTTATTGCGATGCAACATGAGAAATTCTTTCCCATTGTCGATATAACAAATCGTTGCTAATTGTGGCATTTCTTTCTCCTATCTTAACCAATCAATCGGCTCGCGTCCCGCCTCTTTCAAAAATTGATTGGTTTTTGAAAAGGGTTGGGAACCAAAGAATCCTCGGTAGGCCGATAAAGGACTTGGGTGAGCTGATTCAAGGACCAAATGTCGATCGTGGGTAATCAGAGGCTTTTTCTTACGGGCATAAGATCCCCAGAGGATAAAGACAACAGGCTCCTCCAACTCATTAACCACCTTGATCACAGCATCTGTGAAAGGCTCCCAAATTTGTCCTGCATGACCATTGGCCTGACCAGCAGGCACCGTCAAACAGGCATTGAGTAAGAGCACTCCTTGCTCTGCCCAAGAAGTCAGATCATGAGAACGCTTCTCTCCGATATCTGAGCGCAATTCTTTGAGAATATTTTGCAAAGAAGGCGGTGCTGGTACATGATCCGGAACAGAAAAACTTAAGCCCTGCGCTTGATCCGGTCCATGGTAGGGATCTTGGCCTAAGATCAAGACCTTGACCTGATCCATCTCTGTCGTCTGCAAGGCCTTAAAGACCTTGTCACGCGGTGGATAAACCACTCCTTTGCTATAGACTTCATTCATAAAGTCATTGATCTGGTGAAAATACCCTTCTGGAAGATGGGATTTGATGGCTTCATGCCAGGGTGAATGTTGCATGGAAACTCTCCGCTATCCAATAAATTCTTACCTTCCATTATACCACATTTGGCACAGATCCACTGGATAAAAAAGAGGCTGGACAATTTTATCCAACCTCTTTTTCAGCCTGCCAAACAAGCCAGAGTTTTTATGTATTTTCTTTCTTAAAATATCCTGCTAGACCGATCGAAGCGACTAGTAAAATTTGCGGTAAGAATTGGATGAGGTAGCGGGTCTTCCCTCCTTCAAAGATGGTTAAGAAGAGCAAGCCACCAAAAACCGCTAAGGAAAGGAAGTTAAAGTCATCTGTATCTCGACGTTTGAGATAAGCTCCAACCAAACCAGCTGATAGGACGATCCAGATCAGCTGCTTGACAAATTCATAATACCTGTACTGCGGGCGATCAATGCTGAGAAAATAGGTCCGCACCCATTTTGCCAGACCATTATTTTTAGTCAGGGGTGCATAGAGAGGATTGATAAAAGGCGTCTTCTCATACTCTACATCGCGGTAAAGCCAACCCAGGGTCCCTTCTGCTACCGTCAAGGATTGCTTGTAGTAGATATGCCCGATCAAACCGAACGGTCCGTACTCCTTGAGACGGCGTTTGATTTCTTTGATCACATTTTCTTTTTTAAAGAGGCCATTGTTGTAATCCGAGCGCTTATCCTCATCGATATAGGCCAACAAGCCTTCTTTCATATCTTCTTGATTGTGCCCCATATCTGTCAAGCCCAGATTGATAAACAAGAGCGGTCCTTTTGCCAGCCCTTCTTGTTTCAAGATCGGTACAACTCTTTGATGATTGACCGCTGTATTCAATCCTGCAAAGACAAAGCCTGTTATCCCCACGGTCACCGTAGCAATCTTTCCAAAGGCCTTCCAATTTCCTCTAAAGAAAAGCACAGCCCAAAAGGCAATCATGACAATAATTGTCGTTGGACGGATCAACATGGTCACGCCAGATAAGATTCCCAAACCAACAATCTTCTTCCAGGAGACTGCTTGATCTTCCTTTAAGAGATCCAAGGCCCACCATAACTGAAGAGCGATCAAAGGAAGAGGCGGAATGTCCGTATACATGGAATAGAAATACGGCGAGTAACAGATCAAGCTCACATAGAGGAGATAGACCAGATCAGCCGTTTTTTGATTGAAATGCTTCTGGGACAGCTTGTACAAGAGGACTGCACCCAGATTGACATAGAGGATATTGAGAGCCTGCATGACCCACAGACCGCTAGAGCCAAATAAGACATAGAAAAACTTCTCGTAAAGAAAGAGCGGAATGTTATTGGGATTGCGACTGAGGTAGTTGGTGATGGAAGATTGCTTAAGAAGATCAAAAGCCCCTTTGAAAACAACCGCAGCATCCCGACGGATAAAGAGCTCCGCACAGACCATGACGATCAACTGAAAGACAAGGGCTCCAAGCAAGAAGCCTTTTTTGTGTCGGGTCAACCAAGCAAAGGCACTCTTTAGCCCATCGCGTTTCAACCAGGCTAGCAGAAATAGCAATCCAGCACCTAAAATGGCTAGCCATGAAATCTCTCTCAGATAGGTCACACTGATCAAAAACCAGTGGACCATCACTAGCAACATGACAACATGAAGCATCCCAAATAGAATACGTTTACTTTTCGATAACATAGGTCCATTATATCAAAAAAACAGCATTTCTGCTGTTATGGGGTGGTAGGAAATCATTAAGGTTGGGGAATAATCTTTAATCTTTAGGATCTTCCTTAAAATCAAACTCTATTTCCCGAGGCTCTGTGAATTCAAGGCCTCTATAAAAGAGAACGACCAACAAATATAAAATCAATCCCAAAAACAAGCGCATTTGAACAAAATATGCTAAAAACAGGACTATCATGCTTAAACAAACCAAGGCAAACAATTGACGTTTTCTTATTTTTCGCATTCACCACACCTCGATTCCATTTGCTGTTTTTTGAAGATACTCTACTGGTTTTATCTGACCAACAAATACTAGTTCTGCTTCATTTTTCTTAACAAACCGTTTCAACTGCACATATCTAGCAATAGCGACCAGCCATAAAGTGATCATAACTGCAAATAGAAACAAAAAGACATTTATCGCCCCTTCTCTAACATTCAAATCAAGATTTGCTTTCCCAAAGAAAAGGTCCATGGGAAGGATCTTTCTAAATGTCCTTGCTAATAATAGGCCTAGTGGAACACCAATCAAAGAATAAATATTTGCTGGTGCTTTCTTTGAAAAAATTTGATCTTTAAACGAATGGTTGGTCTGGTACACTTTTCGGTACTTGTCGAAAGGGATTTTACTATTGCGTTTGACGATGAATTCTTCCCCTTGATCTGTCACCAACAAAAAGTACCCCCAGAGTGGCCTTTTCCCATTCAAACTGATATTAAAACATTGACCTCTTTTGATCATTGAAAATCCTCTCATTCAACCAAACATATATGAATGTGCTTTTTATTTCAGATAGGTCGGAACAATTCAACCTAACAAAGCTAGAATACATACTAACCCAAGATAAATTCCAACCGTTAGAATCATTCCGATTTTATAGAAACCGACTAAGCCGGCATATCGTTCGACAAAACCAAGCTGTGGATCGACTGGATTATAAAAAACTGTCATAGGAGACCCAATTGGGAATATCATCCGCAAATCCAGATTTTTGCCGGCTCCAAGAACATAGGTTCTATCGAAAACATTGGCCTGCCTAGATTTGGAAGAAGTCTCCCTAAAATAAGCGTAGGAAAAGGTCTTTTGGTATCTTTCACCCTCGACTTGATACTCCACCACAGGCAGAGAAATAAGCAGTTGATTTTTGGAATCAAAAGCAACTACTTCTCCCAGAACTTTTGCGGTTGATTCTGTTTTCACTTTTATTTCACGGCGATACAAGGTGTAAAAGATAAGCAGCATGATCAAGAAAACAAGGGTCAAGATTCCCAAACTAAGCCAGAATGTTGTTACTGTCATTTGTTTTTTACCCTTTCACATAAACTAGTTGAATTCAAACCACTTGAAAAGTCATCTTATTCTCCTCTTTTCAACCAATTCTGTTGCTGCGCTTTTTCTGCAAGATCTTTTGCTTTGTTTATATCTAGTGAATTTGAATCTGATGGAGCATTGGATTCGATTTCTTCCTTCAATTCTTGTAAGGTTTGAACATCCTGAGGGGTTAAATCGGAGACCGTCCTAGATTCTTTGTCTGTTGAACTATCCGGAACAGTCTGAATCTCCCGATAGGTTTTGATCACTTCAGTTCCTGCGTCTGTTGTCGGAAGAGGACGATAGAACATGAAGAAACCAATAATGACAATCAGAAGAGCCGTAGCTGATACCAAAACCCCTTTCTGCAGATTCTCCGCAGGAAGTTTAGTATCTTTAGTAGACAAGCTCTTCCATTCTGGATGTTCTTCCTCAGCTTCTTTTTTGGCGTTGAAAACAGGGGTAACCAAGACTTGGTTCATCAAAGTCAGTGCCCCCAAGGCCATCAATAAAAATGGGATATGACGTGATTTACTAATGACCACTAAAATTCCTCCCACAATAGCGATCAAACTGATGACGATATTAACGGTAAACCAGACCCGAGCCTGTTTCTTCATTTGCAAATAATGTTCTTTTGACATCTTCTTCTCCCTTAAAAATAGTTTTTCTTTCATCCATAAGAACAATTACTACTATCATACCGGATTTTACTTTGAGATTCAAGTTAACCACCAACTAGTGAAAAGGGTATAAAAAAGAAGCGTTAGAAACGCTTCAGTTGTATTATTTATTTTGCCAAGTTTCTTGGTTTTCCTTGAAACGGTGCAACAACTCTAAACCTTCAGAAGTGATGTAACCTTGTTCTTCTGCCAAATGAATCAATTCAGTATAGTTAGACAAGGTTTCAAGTTGAACGCCAGCTTCCGCAAATTTCTTATCGGCTTTCTCCAATTGGTAGGTGAAGATGGCTACGACACCAAGAACGTCCGCTCCTTCACGCTTGGCAGCTGCGACAGCATCCAAGACGGACCCACCAGTAGAAATCAAATCTTCCACTACGACCATCTTTTGACCTTGTGGTACACGGCCTTCGATTTGGTTTCCAGCACCATGATCTTTTGGTTTACTACGGATGTAAGCAAAAGGAAGGTTCATCTTGTCTGCAATAATCGCTCCATGAGGAATCCCCGCAGTTGCTGTCCCTGCAATTACTTCGACTTCAGGGAAAGCTTCCTTGATTTTATCCACGAATCCATTCTCAATCAAGGTACGAGTTTCTGGATAAGCAAGGGTCACGCGGTTATCCGTATAAATAGGGGACTTGATTCCAGAAGCCCAAGTAAAAGGTTCTTCTGGTTTCAAATAAACGGCTTCAATTTTTAGAAGATGGCTAGCAATATCTTTAGCTAATGACATGATAACTCCTTTTTACGATTTTAATCATATACGAATTAAATCAACAGATGATTTAAACAACAACAGTACAGGTTAGTAAGTAAGTTAGAGAAGGTCCCATAGGACTTCCCGTAGAGCTACAAAAGTTCCACTTTTAATAGCGACACGTATTCCGACACTTAGTTGAAAGAAACGATATTTTTCTTTCCTCTAATCTAGTGAATAGTTTAGGAAAGGTCCCATAGGACTTCCCGTAGAGCTACAAAAGTTCCACTTTTAGTAGCGATTGGTATTCCGACGATTTAGAGGATAAAACGATTATTTTGATCCTCTAAATCTAGTGAATGCGTTAGGGAAGGTCCCATCGGACTTCCCGTAGAGCTACAAAAGTTTCACTTTTAGTAGCTCTTACGCATTCCACTGTCTCTTAATTTCATGGTAAGCGTCCCATGGGTTTTCTGCTTGGATGATTGGGCGTCCAACGACAATATAGTCAGATCCAATTTTATGGGCTTCTTGTGGGGTCATGACCCGTTTTTGGTCACCGATTTCAGCTCCAGCAGGACGAATCCCTGGTGTGACACAGACAAAGTCTGATGAAGTGGCATCCTTGATCAAGGCTACTTCATGGGCTGAGCAGACAACACCATCTAAGCCAGCTTCTTGGGCCTTGCGAGCGTAATTAACTACGGATTCTTGGACCGTTGTTTGGATGTTTTGGCAATCACGCATGTCTTCTTCACTGGTAGAAGTCAACTGGGTCACGGCTACCAACTTAGCCCCTTCACCAAGAGCTGCCTTGGCTTCGCGCATCATCTCTACACCACCGGCTGCGTGAACTGTCACCATATCTACTCCGAAAGTCCCCAGTACGGACATGGCTGATTTGACTGTATTTGGGATATCATGTAATTTTAAATCAAGGAAAATACTGTGTCCAAGCCCTTTGAGGTAATGTACAATTTCAGGACCAACTGCATAGAAAAATTCCATTCCAATTTTTACAAATAATTTTTCGTCTTCTGGAAAATGCTCTAAAAAGTGTTTGACATCCTCGAAAGCTGGGAAGTCAAGGGCGATAATAGGACGTTCTTCACGCATGGATTACTCCTTTTTTGATTGATCATTTTGTCTACAAAAAAACCTTGCCCGAGGCAAGGTTACACGAAAATTAGGTAGGAACAACTACCATGATTCACCGTCTAGACCTTAGGAGCCTCTCTGGACTGCTTTAAAGGTTTTTATTTATTGTAGTACGATATTTGGGAAAAGTCAAGGATTTACAGTAGATTTTCCCGTACATGTTTTCGGAAGTTCTCAAGGGTGTCAATACCATAGCGATCCATGACCTGTGGCAGATCTTCTATGATGGATGGACATGCATAAGGATCAGTGAAATTAGCGGTCCCAACTCCAATCGCAGAGGCCCCTGCAATCATCATTTCAATGGCTGCTTCGGCTGAATCGACACCTCCCATTCCGATAATCGGAAGTTTAGTGGATTGGGCAACCTGGCGGATAAGTTTCAAAGCAACTGGGAAAACGGCTGGACCCGACATACCTCCGGTTCCATTAGCAATGATGGGCTTACCAGTCTTGAGGTCAAAGCGCATGCCGACCAAGGTATTGATCATGGTTAAGCCGGTCGCCCCTGCATCTTCTGCTGCTTTTGAGACCTGCGTGATGTCTGCCACACTAGGCGTTAACTTGACATAGACAGGGACTGAGGACGCTTCTACCGCTGCTTTCACAGCCGCATAGGCCAATTCAGGAACCTGCCCGATTAAGAGACCGTTGTTTCCATGGTCTACGTTTGGACAAGAGATATTGAGCTCAATGGCCTTGACATTTGGCGCTTGCGAGATCTTGCCTGATACCGTCGCATACTCTTCGTTGGAGAAGCCGGCTACATTGGCAATAATCGGTAGATCTGGATAATGTTGAGCCAACCAAGGAAGTTTTTCTGCTAGGACCACATCTACGCCTGGATTTTGGAGCCCAATGGCATTGAGCATGCCTGCAGGCGTCTCAGCGACACGTGGTGTCGGATTGCCAAAACGAGCCTCAGCAGTCGTCGCCTTGATCATGATGGATCCAAGCAGGTCTAAGTCATAGTATTTAGCATATTCCTGACCGAAGCCAAAACAGCCAGATGCCGGAATAATCGGGTTTTTCAAGTCTAAACCGGGTAAGGATACGGCTAGTCGATTTGCTGTCATAAGATCCTCCTACATCACAATCGTACCGGTTTCAAAGACCGGTCCGTCTTCACACACGCGCTTATTGGCTGCTTGGCTTTCATTTTCCAGATGCACTACACAGGCATAGCAAGCCCCCATCCCACAGGCCATACGCGATTCCATGGAAATGTAGGCGCGGGGATGGTCATGGAATTTGGTATTGACATATTTGAGCATGCCAGGTGCTCCACAAGAATAGATAGCGTCAAACTCCTGGTCCATCGAATCAATGACCGTAGAGACATAGCCCTTAGTGCCATAAGTCCCATCGTCTGTCGTTACAGTGACATGAGCAACCTTAGAAAGCTCTTCTTCCAAAATGACGGCTTCTTTGGTCGCAAATCCGACAACCACTTCAACTTCTACCCCTTGCTCATGGAGTTGTTTGGCCACTTGGACCAAAGGAGGAACACCGATCCCGCCACCGATGATCAAGGCTTTCTGACCTTGGCCGAGATTGGTGAGATCAAAGCCATTTCCCTGAGGCCCCATGACACTGAGTTTGCTACCGATTGGCAATTGGGAAAAGATAGCTGTCCCCCCACCTTCGATGCGGTAGATCAAGCGACACGTCTGTGTCTTACGGTCAATCTCAGAAATTGAAATCGGACGGCGAAGCAGCTTGGACCCATCGGGGACGCGGATATGAAGGAATTGACCTGGAAGCATCTGCGCCACCATTTCCCCCTTCAAGATCATAGAATAGATGCGTGGGGCGATCTCCTCTTGAGCAACCAGCTCCATCTCTTCCATCATTATTTTACCAAAGCGTTTTTTACAACTGTCACTGACCATTGAAATCCTCTTCTTTCTTTCAGCAAAAAAGACCTCGCAAAAGCAAGGCCCTACAAATGATCAGCTAGACACCGTCCGCTGATCTTTTTTCTGTCTTTCCTTGCAGGCCTCTCTGGACCTCTTAAAGGTTAAATTTGTCTCATTATATCGCGCTCCTTGTCACTTGTCAAGTAGAAATCGGTGACTTAGGAAGCTTTCTTGGATCAAAATCTTCTGGAATCGGTTTGATGTATTGCATGGCGATTCGGTTCTCGGGCTTACGATCTACTAGATAAAGAACCAGTAGAAAAAGCCATTCCAAGGGCTTCATCAGGTAGTAGATCAGGTCCATAGCCCATTTCTTCTTGATATGTTTGGCAAAGGGATAGCCATAGCGGTCATAATTGCGACGCAAGAAGCGATGGAATCGTGGCGTCTTTTCTTCTAGCACCTGTTCAAAGGCATTGGCGATACAGAGCTGGCGATTGACGACGACTGGATGACCGTGGCGGACGCCCATCCGCTGGGGCTTGACAACATTTTCATGGCCACCAGCCGCAACCGTACAAAGATAGTGCTCATCAATGATGAGGTTCTGAGGAGGGATCTTTTGTGAGAAGGCCCAGTCTGCTGTATTGGTCCAGGCCTTGATCATGGAATCCGGTTGTTGCCCAAAGAGCATGAGAACGAGGACAACAAGGGCAAGGGTTGGAAGAGCGATTAGGACCGCTAGCCAAGGCCAGTTACGCGACCGATTTAAGAGCTGATGGAGCCATTGAAGTAGACGATTCTCATAGCTTATCTCTGTTCGATCTTCCTGCCACTCCTTAATGCGAACCCATAAGAGATGGATGGAATAGATCAGTAAGAAAAAGGTGTGAAAACTTGCTACCTGCAGTTGATTATCAAAAACTAAGAGGAGAACCACTCCTCCTAGAATGCCACTAATACAGAAGACATTTGCTAACGGCGAAAGTGAATTCGCATCCCGGTAGGAATAGATAATCAAGGCTAGTAAAGTAAGAGCTGCCAGTGTAAAGAAGGTCGGATAGGCGCCAGACCAGATCAAGGCATGTTTCTGAGAATTGATCAAGGGCTCATTCCATTCGTAAAAGGTCATCTCCTTGACGATGTAAATGAAAATCGCTTCGAGAAAGCAACCAAAGAGACCAAACCAAAGAACAATGGTAGGCTGTTGCTTTTTCTTTTTGCTAGGCTTAGGACTAGGTGATTCTTGCCTTTCTTTCATAAGGAATGCGTCATCTTCTCTTGTTCCTTCTCCTTCCTTTGGCCCTCCATCTTCAAACAAAACCGGATCTTTAAGGGATTCTTCCTTTGCTTCTTTGAACTGGAGGCTAGACCAGCGACCGATCCCATAGATAATGACAAAAATATTGGGAACAAAAAGGGCTAAGGTCACACCATAGGGCAAAACCTCCATCGTAAAGGACACTATAGCAAGAAAACTAAACTGAATGAATGGATCCTTTATTGCATAGATCGACTCACTAACAACAAAATAAATGTAAAAGGCTAATAGAATCAGTGCATTTGTCACAAAATTGATCTGCAACAGACCGGCTGTGAAATGGGTTTCCAATTCCTTATCCTTTTTCTTATACCAGGAAACTAGTTTTTTCATAAGATCTCCTCAATCAATTTTTTACCATTCTATCAATCAGATCTCCCCTTAATCAAGGCAAAACTGTATTTTTCCAACAAAATCAGTCCCCAGATGGAGATTTTGTTTCCAATTTTCTATTTTTTAAATATTTGATCTAGCCTACTTCTTATTACCTACCTCAGCCTGCATTATACTCTGATACAGTCCTTGAAAGACCACATTTTACGGGAAAAACGCGCTCTTTTATGTTAAAATAAAAGCATGAGAATACAACAATTACAATACATTATCAAAATCGTCGAAACCGGCTCTATGAATGAGGCCGCAAAACAACTCTTCATCACGCAACCTAGCCTTTCCAATGCCGTTAAGGACTTGGAAAATGAGATGGGAATTGAAATCTTTATCCGAAATCCTAAAGGGATCACTTTGACCCGTGATGGGATGGAGTTCCTCTCTTATGCTCGCCAGGTGGTGGAGCAGATTGACCTCTTGTCCGAGCGCTATAAAAATCCCGTGGGTTCTCGTGAGCTTTTCAGTGTCTCTTCACAGCATTACGCCTTCGTGGTTGAGGCCTTCGTTTCTCTCCTCAAGAAAAGCGACATGGAAAAATACGAGCTCTTCCTACGGGAGACGCGGACTTGGGAGATCATCGATGACGTCAAGAATTTCCGAAGCGAAGTTGGCGTACTCTTTTTGAATAGCTACAACCGAGATGTCCTCTCTAAGATGCTGGATGATAATCACCTGATTGCCACCCACCTCTTTACAGCGCAACCTCATATCTTTGTCAGCAAGACCAATCCTCTTGCCAAGAAGGAGATCGTCCACTTGTCAGATCTGGAAGATTTCCCATACCTTAGCTATGACCAAGGAACCCACAACTCCTTCTACTTCTCAGAAGAGATTCTCTCTCAAGAGCATCATAAGAAATCCATCGTCGTCAGTGACCGGGCGACTCTCTTTAATCTCTTGATTGGTCTGGATGGCTACACCATTGCGACCGGGATCCTCAACAGCAATCTTAACGGAAATAACATCGTCTCCATTCCCCTTGATATCGAAGACCCGATTGAGCTGGTCTACATCAAACATGAAAAAACAGCCCTCTCAAAAATGGGAGAAAAATTCATCGAGTACTTGCTTGAGGAAGTGAAGTTTGATAAGTAAGGAGGCGATATGAAGATAAAGAAAATCTTAATCATTGCTGCTATTTCAATCGTTATTGGCCTCATTGCATTTTTTAATTTCTATCCCATTCCTACTCTTCTTGAGTTTAGTCCTCATGTTTCTATAAAGTCTGAAATAAATGGCTATATGGACGCTAAACATCCAGCAAAAAATTACAAAGAGGCTGAAAATCGTTATTACGTCGAGTTTTCAATTGATGACGTTCACTCTATATCTAGTAATGAACTTAAAATTTTAGATCAGAATAATAAAAAACAAGACATCTTAGATTTAGAGGATAAACAAGATGATAAATATGGCTTCTGGTTTGCCGGTAAGCCGGACACAAAATACAAGTTAGTCTACACTGATATTTATTCGGATACCAAAGCTGAGTCTAATTTCACTACTCCTTCTAATAATTCCAACTTCTCAGAGGTCAATAAGATTGGTCAAAAATTATTAAAAAAGAGGGTGGAGGAAAACATCAGAGACCGTTTGATCGAAAATATCAAGGATAATTGGGAGTATATAGATATTTATTATACTCCAACAGAAAAAGAGGTAAAAGCCATTGCAGATGTATATTGGGATACCATTATCAAAGATTGGTTTGAAAAGTCACAATTTAAACTATCTGCAGCCAATGATTCCTCCTATGAATTTGAAATGGATTTTCAATGGTCTGCTCCTGATATGGATGCACTGAATAAAATCATTGACCAACGAGAATCTCAATTAAAAAATGAGTTCAAAAATGATCCCAAAAAGGTTTACCAAACAATTATTTCTGAACTACCAACAATGATCAAAGAAATGCCAAGGTTTAAGAAAACGGAAGAGAAGGCAACTTTACACTTTGATCGTGCCGACATAGATTCTGAAATTCCTACGGTAGACATCGATAATTTCAGGAAAACAACAGATCCTCTCAAAGATCTCATCGTATAATCAACAACAAACTCCAGCTAGCATACTAGTTGGAGTTTTTACTTATTTATTAAGAATTTCTGAAGTATATTCTGTTATATCTGTGTAAGTTTTTGATTTTGATGCTACTCTTACACCTTCACTATTTCGATTTTTATCTGGCAAAATATAGGTATCTGTGATCGTAGTTTTAAATGTATTTCCTGTCGGGCTGACTCCTAGTGGAAGATTGCTTAATTGATCAGAATAAAACAATTTAAAAAAACGATACTTTTGTGAGACTGATAGATTGTCGTAACTAGAATAATAACTTCTATCCCAATAATTCTTTTGAGTGGATGGGTTATAAGCATCAAAGAATTCTTGTTTTTCCTTGGATGAACTCGATTTTGTTTGTAAAAAGAATACAGGGCGGAAATAATCAAAATCAGGATCACCACCATACTGATAGTAAGTTTGGAGCTTACCATTCTTTGGATTTTTCACTTGGAATTGTATAACCGTATTTGCCTCAGGAATTTGAAACAAGGTATCCCCTTGGTAGAGCATTAGAAGAGTAGATAGTATATCACGATGCTTTTCACCTAGAAGCTGTAATTTAGGGAAGCGATATGATAGTTTTTGATATAATTTACTGTCCACATTCATCTGACTAAATGCAGGACCAATTTGACCTGTTTCTAAGGGAATATCAGCCTTCGTCTTGTCGGTAAAGGTCACATGTAAAATTGGTGAGTCATTATAGCCCTTTATGTCCGTTCTAGTTGATTCTTGCCATTGCCCTTCCGTAGGTTTTTGTTCTATTTGATCGTGGATAATTTCAATATTAATATCCTTGATAATCTTTTTCTGTGGCTTAATTTTACTAACTTTGTATTGATAGACTTTGTGATAAGTAAACTCTGAATCAAACCACTCTGGCTTGATATAATACCGAAGCCCCATGTAGACTATCGTCAAGGACGCTATCAAACTAAGTATCATATATCTCTTTTTAAGTTTTAACTTCTTCATCGTCACCTCTTAGGAAATTGATTTGATAACAATATAATTACTTTCCATTAAACCATAATCATACACTTTTTTCAAAATGTAGAGTAAATTTTGGTATGATTTTTTTAATCCAAAATCAATAATTTTTAGTTTGAAATAATAGCATTTTCTTGCAATTGAATTCCAGGAAAACGATAGCTATTATGGATCACCTATGTTAAAATAGAGTTTAACTTGCTATCGTTATGGCGATGTTTTTAACAGATGCCTTTTTTAAACATCACACTATCATTGGAGGATGTATGAGTAAAAAAATTAAGAAAAGACTGATATGGATTTCCTCAATTCTTGTTCCGCTTTTGCTTCTTATTTACTTTTTAAGTCCATCTATCAGCGTTGAAATGGTCGGTAATGGTGTATTTGAAAAAGAGCAGAATGCTTCAAATTTTCAAAAATCGAACAAGATGTATTATGTAACTGTATCAGAAAAAAATCTTGAAGATTACTCTATTAAAAAAATAAGTCTTGTAGATGATAAGAATCAAGAAATCACTATTCAGAAAAAAGATTTGTTTTCAGAAGCCAAGACCGTATTATGGTTCTACGGAAAACCTCATTCCAACTATAAGCTGGTTTATCACATTCAAAAGAAAAATGATACAGATCAAACTGTTCTTCGAAAGACTTTTTCCACCGCTGATAAACCGTCTAATTTAGAAGATGTAAACCAAATTGTTGATAAGAAAGTAAAGGATGAATTCAACAAGAAAATAAAAAATAGTATTCTTAATAAGACAAAGGAAATGACTAAATCTATAAACGTATACTACACCCCTAGTCAAAAAGAATTAGAATCCATTCAACAAGCTTACACGGAAACTTTTATAAGAGATTTATCTGGTTATAAAGTACATATGGATACTGCTACTTCTGATAGTTATTCTTTCACAGTTACTTCTAAATGGTCTGAACCTGACATAAATGATCTCAATCGTAGAATCGATGAGCGGGAAAATCAATTAAAGCAGGAAGTTGGTCACGACTATGCTCAATTATACAAACGGATCATTGACGAACTACCGGATTTGATCAGACAAACACCTAAAACTACCACTATAAAAGAAAATAAAAGCATCTTTAAAGTTGGAAGAATTGATTCAAAAGCTATCGAGAAGAATTATCATTTTTCTGAACTCAATCTCCTAGACGATGACTTCGGGGATCCTATCTCAAACATCCTACTGTAAAAATAAGTCCAAATGAGAATCATTTGGACTTGTTTTGATTTGGTTTTAAAACTTCAGTAATATATTCATCGTTATTCAATTGGGTATGTGTTCTAAATCAAACCACACAGACTTTAGGGAATAAACAAACTGACTAAACAATTTCTTCTTCATCTTCACCTCCTAAATATGAACTCTACTAACAAGATTGAAAGCTCTTGTTTCTTACTTATATTTCTCTTCATCTTTTGCTCGATCATTAATTTCGTGGAACTCCAACAGTTTACCAAGGACTTCTTGTACGTATTCCTCTTTATTTTTCTCTGTATAGGTTTTTGTGGCTGTCCGCACTTTCATCTGATCATTGTGATCAGGCTTTATCAACTGCGTACGAGTGACGGTTGTTTTAAATTCAGAACCTGTGAGATCTATTTTCAGAGGGAGATTCGATAGAGCATCTGAATAGAACCATTTATAATAGTGAAACTGATATGGGTAGGTGCTAGTCAACTCTTTGGGGAAGGGATCGACTCCTCTATCCCAGTAGCCCTTCCAACTGTTATGGTAATCATCATAAAAAGATTGCATGTCTGCTTGGCTCACATCTTTTTTAGTTTTTAAATACACAGGAGAATCTGTTTTCTCTGGCAAATGCCCATATTCATAATAGGTTTGTAACTTTCCGGTTTTTGGATTCTTTAGGTCAAAACGCGTAACAGCTTCCGTTTCAGGAACTTGATAGAGAGTGTCTCCTACATACATCATTCCACTAAAATAAGCAAAGGAAAGATTTCGATTATACTCTGTACTGAATTTCGGGAATCTAGGAAGCATTTTCTCCTCTAATTTATCATTGTATTCCAAATCCCGACTAAATGTTGGACCTAAATGAAATGCCTTTTGTAGCGGGATTCTGATTTTTGAGCCATCTTCTAACACGGCATGTAAAATGACGTCTCCACCGTCATAAGCACCAATATCATTCCGAAGATCTTCCGACCAAGTCAATCCATCAGGAACAGCAGCCTTATCGTCGTATATAAATTCCAGATTAATTTCTTTTACTTTTGCTTTTTTGGGCTCGATCTTCTCTGATTTGTAGTTATAAACTTTAATATACTGATCATTCTTATCAAACAAACCAGGATCAACAGATGTTTTCAAATAGTGATAAAGTCCAAAGAAGAATAGTCCTAAAGCTACTAAAATAAGCGGTAATATTCTTTTAAGCTTCTTCATACTCACCTCCTTAAGAAAATCTATTTCATTATATCATAATCAAATACATTCTTATAGCGCTAGTCAAAAGGTAGACATAAAAACACCTGAAACAAGTGGATTTCCACTTCTCTCAGGTGTTCTTTTATTGTCTTAATTGTGAAAATACTTGGCCAATTTTTCCTTCGATAACTAGGTCTGCTTGCTTATCTTGTGGGATACTGGTTTTATTGATGACAACCAGCTTCTTCCCTTGGAAATACTGGATCAGGCTGGCTGCTGGGTAGACCACAAGAGATGTACCACCGATAATCAGCAAATCAGCCTCTAGGATGGCTTGGGCCGCTTGGCTAAAGACCTCCAAATCATAGAATCGATGGCAACCCGTACAGTAATTACGGTCAGCACTACCATGGAGATTCAAGACTTTCTTAGACCCCGCCATTTCATGGAGACTATCGATATTTTGTGTCACGACTGCCGTGAGCTTACCGGTCTCTTCCAGTCGAGCCAGATAGCGATGGGCTGCATTGGGCTTGGCATCTGGGTAAAGTAGGTATTTCTTATAAAAGTCGAAAAAGTCCTCTGGATAGCGCTCAAACATGGTGTGGGAGACCAATTGCTCGGCTGTCAAATGCCGTCCTACCTGAACGCTATAGACACCGTCTGAGCTTCGAAAATCCGGAATATTTGACTCCGTGGAAACTCCTGCCCCACCGAAAAAAACGATCCGTTGACTCTGATCAATCATCTCCTGTAATTGAGCAATCTTATCCATCTACTTCTCCTTTAGTAGCTCTTCCATGACAGCATTGGCCTGATCAAAATAAAAGTTAACTTGATCATAATGAATGCCTGTGTAACTCGCAAGGTCAATCAAATTCTTCATAAAATCCTGAGAAGAGAAACCCGTCGTCCGATGGAGCTCTTCCTCATCAAAGGGCTTGATCAAATGGGCTAAGGGGTTGCGAACGGATTTTTCTAACTCTCGCAATTGCTGGGCTGCAACTTTGACGCGATCTGGCAAGTCCAACTGCACAATCAACTCTGTTAAACTGGATGAATTGACCACACTTTCGCTGTGGAATTGCTGCAGGATAGGATTGTCGGACGCATGCAGGCTCTCAAATTTCCAACGGTCATAACTGGATTCCTTGGAGTTATGGATATAGTTGGTAATATCAGGAATTTTCAACTGAATCAATCGCATAAAAATCCGGTAGATAGCTGGGCTAACGGCACGAACAAAGTCAATAATCTGCTCATTTCGTAACTTCGCCTCTAAGTCATAGAGGTAGTTGGCCAACTGCTCATCTTCTGGATCTTCATGCCAAAAAAGCTGAAAACCAGTCGCCTCTAGCAACTCGGTTCTCAACTTTTGATTCATGACGGGTTGGATATTAAGCTCACGACGCTCCGCCATTAACTGCAGTAAACTCACCAACAAATCCGGTACTTCTTCCTGCTGTTTGATAGAGCGCAGAGCCCGGCTGTAGTGATAATTTTGGAGATCGTAGAGCCATTCATCATGAAGGAATTTTGCCATTAGTCTGCAATCGAGGTCTCAAGACCAACTTTCATCATGTCTGTGAAAGTAGTTTGACGTTCTTCAGCAGTTGTGTCCTCATCTGGATTGACCAAACTGTCTGAAATAGTCATGATAGCAAGCGCATCAACATGGTGTTGAGCAGCAAGATAGTAAAGAGCTGCTGCTTCCATTTCTACAGCTTTCACACCCCATTTACCAAGCTCGATGTTCTTTTCACCATAGTT
>OAVR01000126.1_pt1 | contig 36093 bp, 54 predicted proteins | sample 1476451 | NCBI WGS metagenome assembly OAVR01 (sample SAMEA2580105, study PRJEB22360) | human gut metagenome | biome: human gut; feature: human-associated habitat; material: faeces | place: Denmark | collected 2008/2010 | reverse complement strand
TAGGAGAGTCACTGCATACATTGTATTGCCATAATCCATTTATTAAAGGTCTAAAACTAGCCTCTATTTTCTTAGCTTGGAAGTTTGCTTTACCTTCCTTATCTTTTAAATCTTCATCTGATAATCCAAATGTTCCAGAGAATAGTATTCCATACTTATCTATTCCTTGAGCTTTCTCTGCTTTATATAAAATAGCAAGTGTTGGAGCTATATCATTATCATTTTTTATTACTCCACCTGTTTTAGCTAACTTATGCCCCATAACATAACATTCATCTGCATCTGATAAATCTGTTATATTTAAAGTTACTTTTACATCTTGTAACGTTTGTTCCTCTAAAACTTTTCTTCCTTCATGATAATATGGATCACTATTTTGTTTTGGTTTTATTCCTATTTGCTTAATACCTTCTAAGTACCTAGGAGTATCAAAAGTTATACCCTCATCAGTTTCAGTTTTTAAGTGAGCTACATATAACTTACTTACATTTACAACTGGTAATATTTTTTGTGGTGTTGACATTATTCTTCATCCCTTTCTTTTATAAATAAAAAAACTAGCTTAGATTAGCTAGTTGGTAAATCAATATTAAACCTCAAAGGTTTATGATATAGTCCTGTTTTTTCTTCATATAAATCTGGACTTCCTGCATTATATTCAAATCCAGCTTTAATAAATTTATTAACTATAATTGTTTCTAAGTTTGTATAGTCTCCTAAACTAAAAATATCAATTTGGACTAAGTGATTTAAATAGTCTATTTTACCTTCACTATATTCACTTCCTCTAGATCTAATAACTTGATACTCTATATATGGAGGTTTAGGACTATTAGCATGAATAAAATATACTTTTTTATCACTTGTTAAATCTAGTATATCTTTATCACTTAAAACTTCTTTTAATTTCTTTTTTATAATCGAGGCATCTATTTTTATATTACTTTCCAAAATATCACCCCATCTTTCTAAATATCGTTTGAGCTACCTTTGAAATAGCTTCCTCTGTGTTTTCTTCAACACTTCTTTCAAAGTATCCTACATGAGCCTTTTGTTCACTTGTACCATACTCTTGAAATATATCATAGAAGGCTTTACTTTTTGCAGTTCCTTCTGTCGCTAGGTCATTTTCTTTAACAGATATTTTAATTTCAGCAAGTTCTCCTGTTGGTCCTACTGGAGTATCATTTTCTAACCCTTCTCCGATTACTTTTATACCTGATCTTACAGCTTGCCTTTTTATAACTGTATCTAAAGCCATATTTTTTACATATTCTTCAAACTCTTCATATCCCTCAAGTTCTATAGTGCTTGACATATACACCTCCAAATAAAAAAGGCATAAGCTTTAAGCCTATACCTTTTATTTTATTCACTCCAAGAACCATCTACATATTTACATCTATATAAATCTATCGGATGTTTTTGAGATATACATAAATCTATATCATATCCACTATCTTTAAATGCTCTTTCAAGTAAAAATTGTATCTTTGTAACAATTCCTTTAACTAAAGCATCTTTTTTATAAAGTAAATCAACTGATATTACCTTTTTATCTCCATTATCTTTAACTTCAAAAATAGAATTTTCTAACCCTGTATTTCCTATATTAAGGTCATTTATTAATGTCTCTGGCTTAAATTCTCCACTTTGAGGAACAGAAATAGAACCATCATTAGTATTATTTTTTTCAATCGGAGTTGTACTTTCTTCTGAAAAATCAGCTTTACCATTTAAAATATCAAATCCATTTTGAATGTCATCTTTATTATTAATATTGATAACATGATCTTTATCTAAAACAAATTTGTTGTCCTCTAACTTATACAAATCACTACATGCTAAAGTTTGTTTATCTAGTAAAGGCATAAAGGATACTTCTTGTATTTGCTTATATTCTAATAATAATTTATCATTTATTATTTTTTTAGTATCATCTTTAAATTGATTATATATTCCCTCAGCATTAGTATTTTTATATGTAAGCTCAATAGATAATCTTTGTTTGTCTTTTACATAGTAAATATTAGATTCTTTATGTACATCTTTAATAGCTTTTACTAAATCTTCTGATGTAACTTTTTCACCATCTGTAGTTATTTTTTTATTACAACCAACTAAAATAAATATTGAAATTACTGATAACATTAAAATTAATGTTTTTTTCATGTCATAACACCTCCAAGCTACATTATAACTTAAAAGGAATTATTTGGAAATCTAACAATTTATTTTAGCTTTAATATCTACAAATTCATGCCTATTTTCAAAGTCTAAAACATCTAAAATATCATAATAAAAACCTTTATATTCTATTCTAAATATTTTACTTGCTCCTGGATCTAATAACTCTTTTACCTTTTTACAGTATCTAACTGTAAATGTAACTATATTTTCACTATTATTTGCTTTAGCGGCTATATATTCTTTTCCAGATACTCTTTTATAGCCACTCCAACATTTATAATGTTCTTTCCAAACTTCTTCATCAAATCCATTTTCATTAGTCTCATTTGAATCTGATAATTTTTCTATTTTTATTCTTTCTGTTAATCTACACTCAGCCATTTAATCACCATACTTTAACTGATTCATAATAGTTTGTAGTGAAAATCTCACTTTTTTTCTTCTTTTTTCTTCTTCCATTAGTCCTTTATCTTTGTACCATTCATTGACTAATATTTTACAATATCTTTTAGCTCTTTTATTTTCGCTAGTAAATTCTTTTCCAGTAGCATCTTTTAGGTATTCCTCAGCTGCATCTATACAGTCTTGAATTTCTTCATCATCATCGTCAAAATCTACTTTTAAGAACTTTTTAGCCTCTTCTAAAGTTAGAATCATTTAATCCCTCATTTCTTAAAAAATAGCTAAAAAAACGACCTTTTTAAATCGATTCTAAGGTGTCTCAAAAACTTTAATAGACTAATAATACCTTGTAATTTCAACGTATTATTAGTCTAAAATATTTTTTGCTTTAATATTTTATTAATGCTCTGAACTTACTGCAGTTGTATCTATATATCCATTAACAATTGCAGCTTTATCTTTTATTGTTACATCTTCTCTTTCTATAGCTCTAAATAAAGTTAAGTCTTCTTCAAATGCATTTAAATCTCCTATAGCTGCCGTATCAGACATTTTTATATTCATTAAAGCTCTATCCCAGAAAACTATACCTTCTTTTAAATCTCCTATTATAAAAGGTATTTTCTTTCCTGTAGTAGATAAATCACTATTTGGACAAACTTCAACTGGTATAGTTGATGCTCCAGCACATAATCTAAGAGCCATAGGTTCTTTTGGATCTGGTTGTAAAATATATTTTCCATCTGAATCTTTTAATGTATCTAGATATTGTAATCCATCATCATTTGTAATTATTTTACTAGTTGGCTTAAAAGTAGCACCTAAAGTAACATTTAAAGCTTTCTTAATATCATCTAATCCATTTAATTTTGTCTCTTCTATTGTTTTTATTTGTTCTAATATTAATTTATTTTGAGTTACTCTTGATTCATCACCTATCCATTCTATTAAAGTATTAACTATATTTTGGTCTGAATCTGCAAGTAATTCATTCGTTACCGTAAAATATCCTGCATATTTTTCAATTTCATATTTTAATCTTTCAAATTGAGGTGTATCTTTTTTACCTATTTTACCTCCTTCACCTACTTTAACAAATCCAGTTTGTTGCGATCTCTTTTTGAAAGTTCTTTGTCCTTTATCAGTAGTAACTTTTTCAACTGTTACTAAATCTTTTAAAGATTTTTTAGATTCTTTATATGTATTTATTTTAGTTAATATATCTTCTGGAACAGTATATCCACCCTCTGCTGGAGTTCCAACTGACATTTTATTATCTATTCTAAATCCATTTCTTGCAGCATTAGCAAATTCAACAATTGAATCTTTATTTTCTGGAGTAACTTTTATACCTTCTCCATCTTTAATTTTATTTTTGGCTTCTTCATCTTGTTCAGCCTCTAAGTCATACAGAAGGTCAAATTTATCACTTAAGTTTTTTAATTCTTCTTTAGCTGCTTTTGCTTCCTCTATTTTATTTTCATTAACTAAATTCTTTACTAATTCTTTTTGAGCTTTTATCTTATTCATTAATTCTAATAATTCTTTTGACATTTTTATTCCTCACTTTTTTATATATTTTTGGATTTTGGCAATAAAAAAAGATTTAGTATAAATCTAAATCCTTCAATATATCTTCCTTTTCTTTTTCAATTGTATTTTCTACTTTTGTATCATCTTCTTTTTGATTTTGTATATGTAAAAGTACTTTATTTGCAATTTCTTCTATATCCAATTTTTGATTTTCATCACTTTTTTTATTTTCTTCAAATAGGTTTTTAGGAGTATTTTTATATTTATCAAAAAAGTTAGATGAACATGCAACTGCTTCGAATTCTTCTTCTACATCAATATTAAAGTATTCTGCAGCTTTTTCACCAGTAAACCATGTTTCTTGATTCATGAGTTCTGAAATTTCTTCTCTTGTTACTCCTTCTTTTGCATGGTCCATATATATATTTAATATACTTTCATTACAACTTTCTAAAGCTCCTACAATCTCATTTAAATCTTTCGCATTATATCCTCCAAATAAAAATGTTAATGGGTTATGAATCATAAAGTTAGCATATTTAGGTATTATAACTTTATCTCCTGCAAGTGCTATTACACTAGCTATACTTGCTGCTAATCCATCAACATGAACAGTCTTTTTACCTTTGTGTCTCTTTAGCATACTATAAATTGCTATTCCACCAAATACAGATCCACCGCCAGAGTTGATATATATATCTACATTTTGTGAATTCTCTAGTTCTTTAAGGAAATCACTTACATCTTGAGGGCATTTATCTTCGTCTGCCCACCAGCTACTCCAACTGTCTGAAACTATATCTCCATAGAAATAAAGTTCTGCTTTTTCTTCTGTTTGATTTTTTATTTCTATCTTACCAACATTTTTTAATTCTCCAGTTTCAGTATCTTTATTTTGTAAATTTAATATTTTACTCACTGTTTTCGCCTCCTTACCCATATTGCTTTCCTACTTTTGTTATAGGTATATAGTTACCATTACAAACTAATACATCTCCACCTTCTTTTGCTGGCATATCTAAAATTGCTCTAGCATCATTTGGAGTATATATAGCATTATTTACAAAGGATGTTAAACACTCTGCCTGTGTCTTTGCATCTGTTCGTAAAATGGCTTTTTCATTGAATTTATAATACTTATTTTCATTTTTCTCTTCATCACTTAATAATTTGTAGCAAATTTCCTCTTCATATTGTTTTAATATAAATTGTTCTGTATCTACATAAAAGCTAAGTTGTTGCATTTCTCCACTTGAATAACTAGATTTCTCATAGTTATTTATTTGATTTGGTTTTATTCCAAATGCTCCTGCTATTTGAAGTGATGAAAATTTCTTTAATTCGTAAAATTGGCTATCTGTTAGCTTTATATTTAAAGGTGTTATTTTCATACCTAATGGTATAGGAATTATTTTACCTGCATTTTGAGATCCATTAGCAAACCTTGAAATACCTTCTATTAATTTATCTTCTTTTGACTTATCTAAATCTCCTGTATATTCCAATGTAGCTTTTGCAGTAAGTCCTGTTTTATAAAGGTTATTAATGAAGTTTTGACTTTCAACTCCACCCTCAAGTGTATATTTTAAAATTTTGCTAACTGGCTCACCTAATATACCATCAAATGTAAATGAGGTTTTAAAGTGTAATACTTCTTCATTTTTAAATACAAATTGTTCGCCTGTATATCTATCAGTATAGATATACCAAAGTGCATCTTTAATTCCAAAGATACCTTTATTATCCATAACAACTTGTACATCATTACTTGGCATAATCCATAAATCTTTTATTTCATATGTAGCTCCATATTTTTCACGCTTAAATTCTTTTCGTATATAAACATAAGCATTTCCAAAGTGATTTCTATTATTTTCTACAGTTGCCCAAAATATCGAGGGTGTCATATAAGGGTTAGGTCTAACCTTTAACAAGTTATATGCTTTATTTGGTGCTGCTCTTATTACACCTTTTTCCGTTTCTTGATACATTTTAATAGGCATTTTACCTAATGTCTCAGATAACATTTTTAAGCAAGTAAAATAAGTAACTTCACTTAAGATATTTTTATTTCTAGTTGTTATCCCTAGCCACTCTAATAACTTTTCACTTCTCATATCAACAGTTTGTGGTTTAGGTATTATTAGATTCTTTAAACTTTTTATAAGGTTCACTTTCACACCTCCCTTCTAATTCCATCCCATGATGTCAAAGTATTTATCAACTGTTTCATTAATATCAGACAATCTTTCTTCTTTAAATGCTAGTTTATATGCATCTATAACAGAGTCTACTGGATCTATTCTTTTATTTCTTCTATCTTTATCTATCTTAATTTCTCCACTTGAATTAGAAACTGTTTTAGCATTTACAACTGACCATGCTAAAAGTTCATTTTCCTCATTGTATTCAACATTTCCAGCCTCTACTTCTAATTTAAAATCTTCCGTAGCATCATTTAACCATTTAGGTGATTGATATATTTCTATACAATCGCACCCTAATTCTTCTAAATCACTTAAAAATGCATCTGCATTATGTGGATCGTAGCCTAACTGTTCAATTTTCAAGTCATATTCTTCAATTAAAGACTTTAAATATGAAATTATATATTTATAGTCTGTTTTTATTCCTCCAAGAGTTTCTGTAACTGTCAGAAGTTTAGCTTTTATCCAAACATCATAAGGTACATTATCACTTTTTATATGTTCCTCAACCCTGTTTTTAGGAATAAATGAATGTGAATGTATAAAATACTTTTTAACTCCTTCAACATAATATACAAATATTAAAGCTAATGAAGTTAAGTCTCCTCCAGAACTTAAATCTAAACCTACATAACATTTTTGTCCTCTAAAATCTTCTAATGTCTTTTTAGATTTACACTTTGCCCATTTTTCTGGCCCTATATATTGGTCGTCTGAAAACTCATACCATATATTTAAAGATTTAGTTAGGAAGTTTCTTAAATCTTCTCCACCTTTTTGCATTGCTTCTTTTGCAAATCTCTTTAAATTTTCTAGTCCTTTAGGTAGTTTTGTAACTAATGGATTAGCTTTACACCAGTTTTCTGGATTCCAAATATCATCATCTTCATCCATTTGTGCTATGTATATAAAGTATTCATCATTGCTTACTATTCCTTCTAAAACACTTTTACAGTATTCCCATTCTTTATAACATGGTCCATTTAAATTAAACCCTGCGGTAGTTATAATACTAATTAAAGATTCAGCTTGGTTAACAGAACCATCTTCAAGGAGTTTAACCATTTGATTGGTTCTATGACTGTGATATTCATCGATAATACCGCCATGAGGATCAAAACCATCTATAGTTCCTGTATCTCTTCCTAGTGCCATTATTTTACCGCCACTATATAGAGATTCTATAATTGCATCATGATCTTTTATCTTAAATAATTCTTTTAAATCTGATTCTGCATTTATAAATTTACTGGCTTGCTCCCAAACTATCCTAGCTTGTTTCATTTTTGTGGCAGTACAATAAACTTGAGCATTTGGATAGTTATCAAAAGCTGATAATTTAATAGCTAAACCACTATTTAAAAGAGATTTCGCATTCTTTCTAGCAAGTTGTACATAACTTTTTCTAAATCTTCTATATCCAGTTTCTTTTGAAACCCAACCAAACAATGATCCTATTATAAAATCTTGAAATCCAAATAACTCAACCTCTTGCCCAGCTATTTCTCCATCTGTAAACCTTAGACTTTCAAAGAATTCTATTGATTCTAATGCTAAATCTTCATCAAATTCATAAATATAAGGTGCTAATTTTGACTTTTCTAAATCCTCTAGGTGTCTTTTACAGGCTAAAATAACATTTTTACCAGCTATTTCTCTTCCTTCAACTACATCTAAAGCATATTTAGTAACCCTGTCTATATTCACATACAACCACCCCCTTATTTCATAAATTTAGAAAATTTATTTGGAGGTTTATCTTCTTTCTTAGTAGGGACCACTAACTTACATCTGCTTGATATGGTTAATCCTAAATCGCTAGCTGCTTGTCTACTTTGTTTGAAAAGTTTATCTTGCATTACTAAATAATTAAAGTATTTATCATTGTCTACACCTGTTTTTAGTAGCTTTTTTGTTACCTTCTGATAGTTATATTCAGAAACTACAAATCTTGCTAAGGCCTCACAATCTAAATTAGTCATTATTTCTACTTTTATTAATTCACTAGCTATCCTTATAAATTCTTCCTTTAGTGTTTTTGGCAAATAAGAAGGTGGCTCAACTTTATCATTAGCAGCCTTAACTTCTTTAGATTTTCTTTCTTCTATTTCAGATTTTGTTAAATGTTTTTTACCTTTTGCCTGTATCAAAGAAATAGGTTGTTTCGGTCTAGCCATCTCACCACCTCCTTGTTTTTTTGTTCAATTTTTGCAAAACTTAAAATAGCTATAATCTAGATAAATTCTAAACTATAGCTATTTCTATCCTGCTCTTGAAAATTTCATTTAGGGAGTTTCCGCGGAAAAAAACTGCAACCGTGGACTTACGTCAAAAGCCAAAAACTTTTTGACTACCCCCCTACCCTTTAGTAATTTTCTTTTATCAATTCCTTAAGTTCATTTTGCATCTTAACTTTAGATGTTTCTCCTTTATCGTACATTCTATGTACCTTATTATGACACCTGTCTCATAAGCATATAAGGTTATACATATTCAATCTCTTACTCCAACAGTCTTTTAAAGTCTCTATATGATGCACTACATCACTTAGGTTATCATCACATAGCTTACACATTCCATTATCTCTTTGCCTTACAGAGTCTCTAGTAAACTTCCATTCTTTACTGCAATAAAATTTCTGTTCTTTAAAGTCTACTCTTCTCTTCCTATAATCCTTATATACTTTCTTCTGTCTATTATTAAACTTAGATTCACATTCAGAACACATAGAAATATCTTGAGGAATTATCTTCCCACATCTACAAAACTTTTTAAGCATTTATATTTGTCTTTCTTAAGTCATCTTTAAGCTTCTGTATAGCTTCTATTACATGTTTAGCAATTGCTTCTGTATCTATTTTAGCTTCAATAACACAACGTTTCTTATTGTTGTTCTCGCTTACAATATCAAATATGTTTGGAATGATTACTACCTTTTTACCTATTTTATTTGATAATTTTTTTTCTGCCTTTTCTAGTTCTTCATTTGAAAATGTATACTTTGATTTTAATAAAATTAAATCTTCTTTATCTATCTCATTTACTTTTGCCATATATAAATCTCCTTTTATAAATTAAAAAGGCTAGAGATTAATCTAGCCTTCTATGAGAACGTAATATTTAGTTTATAATCTATACCGCTATAGAGTGCTCTTAAGAGCCGTAAAGTTTATTGGTGAGGATAGCAGGAATCGAACCCACCATCTACTAAATGAAAGTTAGCTATTTTGCCATTAAACTATATCCTCATTTAAAAGGCTAGATGCTGGGATTAATCTAGCCTTATAGCAATAGGTATTATGTGGTTTATGGAAGTACTATAAATACTCCATGTTATTATTATACTTTATAACTTATGTACAAATCGTATATAAATCGTACACAAATCGTACATAATTCGTGTACGATTCGTGTACAAACTATATATAATTTATGTATCTAAGGTATGTTATAATAGTCCTTTTATCTTATCAATTATTTCAACTCTCATTTGTTTACACTTAGATTCTGACATAGACATCATCTTACTTATGTAAGTCCATCCTACGTTTTTATTACTAAAATATCTTCTATTAACAAGATCTAGTTCTTCATCATTTAATATTGTTAATGCATTTTCTATCTTCTTTATTTCAATCTCCTTCTCTTTCATAACTTTATATTTTTCACGAATTACTTTATCTTTTTGCATTACTTCTTTTTCTGTTGGTTTAGATATAGAGTTTGTTTTCCCTGTTCTTTCTTCAAAGCCCATTGATACTAATCCGTTATATTCGTAATTCATTTCTATCTTTTCTATATCTAGTTTTAAACAATTCATTTCTGCTTTTGTTAAATTATATTTAAATAACTTTCCCTCTGCTTCTTTAAACTTGTCATTACTCATTTATCTTTTCTCCACCTTAACTAGCTATGTATTTTAAAATCTCTTCTTTAGCTTCTTCAAATCCAAAGCATACAATTGCTTTATATCCTTGTCCGTTTAGATTTTTTAACCATTTGTCCTGATTTTCAGTAGTTCCGTTCTTACCAAACTTCATTTCGATAAATAATCCATGATATTTTCCATTTGGCTTTGGTAAAAATAAATCTGGTACTCCAGCCTTTACTCCTTGTTTTTTTAAGTTTATAGCTTCTAATCTATTTCTACTGCCTCCATTAGGTACATGAAAAATCATTCCTAACTCTGGATATTTAAACTTTTGTAATTCGCACCATTGAATTAATAGAATCTGTTCACTAGCTTCACTTCTTTTCATTTTTATTACTTCCTTCTCTATGTATTACAATTAATTCTTCTTTATGATTACATATAGGACATATGCAATTTTGATTCTTTTTTTCTACCTTAAAATATGTATTACATTCTCTGCATTCTATATAAACTTTTCCATTAATAGATTTAACTTGTAATGGTTTTGAGTTCATTTTTAATTTACCTTCTCTAAAAGAATTTTATACCTACTGGGTAATATTTTATTTTAATTATGCTTTATTTTTATTTATATCTTTGAATTTTTAATTCTTTTCTTAGTTTGCTAAGTAAATCGTTAATTTCTTTTACTGAATACTCTTTTCCATGCATCATTTTTATATGACGTTGAACTTGTTCTATATTACATTGAACATAGCTTATTAAATGTACTATTGGACTAATTTGTTCTTCGCGTAATTTTATTACTATTTCCTGTTTCTTTTTAGCTTCTTTTCTTTCTGTTCTAGCTTTCCCAGCATGATATTTACTACAATATTCAGCATTAGGTTGAGTTGATTTAAATTCTTTACCACAATACTCACATTTCTTTGTATACATTTAACTCAGCTCCTTATAATTTACTTTCTTTCTAGTTCAATTATTTTAGCTTCTGATAAAGTAAACTCTTCTCCACACTCACATTCAAAAGTTCCGTTATAATCAAATTCTTTATCTTTCTCTAAGCAGTCTGCTTGCCCACATGAAGGACAAGCTATAACATTTATTCTCATTTATTTCATCTCCCTTTTATTTATGCATACATCCGCAATTAGAACATTGATAAAATACTCCTAACTCTGTTTTTAACTTATAAACTATACCATCACAAATAGGACATTTCTTTTCTCTAGCTGCTAATATATTCAATTTCTACTCCCCCTCTTATCAGCTATATATGCTAATATTTCTATGCCTCCATATAAAAAAGCAAAATAAATTAAAAATATATATAAATCTTTCATTTTTTTCCTATCCTAACAACTGTGCTATTTCATAAACTTTTCTACCAGATACACTAATATTTACTGGTGTTAAATCAAGTGTATACATAAAGTTTTTCTTATCTAATTTACATATACATAGTGATTTTAATTGTTGTTTTGCTATAATACTTACGTTTACTTTGGACTGTAAATCTTTATTTCTTTTTTCTAATTTTTCATTTTTTCTATTAGCTTCTTCAAGCTTACTTTTTAGGTCCTGTATTACTTTTTCATTATTAGATTTTAATTCTAATTCACTTTTTAATTTGTCTCTTTCCATTTCTAATTCTGATATTCTATTATCTTTGCTTATTAAAAAGTGTCTGCACTGCTCTTCTTTATGTTTTAATTGTTGCTTATGTTTTTCTTCTTTTTCTTTTAAAATAGTTTCGTGTCTATATTTACTTACAACAAACACCTCAATCACCCCTTATTTAAAATTAAGTTTCAATGTTTCTTTTGTTTCTCTATGTACAAATGTATAACTGTTATGGTCCTGTCTTTCTAATAAATATTGCATAAAATCAAATCCATTACTTGCTAATAGGTTCTTTTGTCTTCTTGTTAATTTCTTTAGCTTCTTCATGATCCCCATCTCTCCTATAACTTTATTTCAACATTGTTAGTGCCATATCCATGCCTATAATTACTCCATCTTGTATTAGTGTTCTTTTCCCATTCAAATTCTTTTTCTTTAAATTGTAGAGTAACTCTATTTCTTTTATGTTAGTTTCGTATTTTTTACATTTTTCACAAGAACAAGAATCATTTATTTGCTTATTAATATCATCAAATCTTCTTCCTGCTTCTTCCCATATTCCATCAAACTCATAATCCTTTTTATCTATAATCTCTTGTATATCTAAATTCTGCTCTTCACATATCTCATTAACGATTTCTATTAGTTTTATTGCACTTTCTTTTATACTCATACTCTCACCTATATTAAATTCAATTTTGGTCTTAATACTTCAAATACTATGTTAGTTTTATTTTTAATAATTGAACATGCACGATATTTTTTTAAGTTCTTATATAAAAAATCCTGACTAACTCCTGTCGTTTCAGCTGCACTTTTTATATTAGTAAACTTTAATTTTTCATCATTCATTTTTACTAATATTTCTCTAGATATTTCTTTTTCAACCATATCTAATAAGTGGTTTTCAAACTCTAAGTAATGTTCATCACTTTTAAATTTCATTAATCCTTTAGCATTTAACTTAGCGTATTCTTCTAATTCTTCGCCCCATAGCATCCCTTCTTTCAATAGATCTTTAGCTATCTTTGATGCTATTGCTTTTTCATTCTTAGTTAACATATCCCACTCTCCTATTCAAAGAAGTGTTAGTCCTCCTTTATTTTTTATTTATTACTTTGTAAACTAATCCAATAGAGCATTCAAATAGTTCAGCTATCTCTTTATATGTTTTTCCTTGAAATCTATAAAACTTCATAGTTTCTATTTCATGCTCTTTAAGCTTTTGTTTTCTTCCCACTTTTCCTTTTTCTTTATTTAACTGTCTTTTTAACTTTTCATTCTCAGCTTCTAGTTCTTTAATCCTAAGTTGTAAATTTTCAACTATATCCATCTTCAGCACCTTAATTTTCATAAACTAATACTTAATTTATGAATGAAATTAATTTAGTTAACTTATCAATATTCATAAATAAGCTTTAATTTATGAACTTATTTATTTTCTTTAAAATATCTCTTAGCTTTTTCTGCATCCAAAAGAAAAACACAATTAGAGTACCCTTTTAGTAAAGTTCTAGTGGAGCAAGATTCTTTGTCGCAAATATTTTTGTGAGTACATACTTTTCCATCTATTTCAAATAAACAATTTGTTTTTTTCATGATATCCCCCTTAATTAAATGTTATCTGGCTACGTAGCATATCTATTTGCTCTTTTAATGCGATTGTTAGGTTGTATTTCTCAACTATATCAAGAGCTTCATTTAAATATTTTCTTTTTATTGCCTTGTAACTATTAACTCCAAATTCTCTTTTTAACTGTCTATATATATCACTATAAACTTTTGTTCTTACAGATTTATTTTTATAAACTTCGCTCCCATATCCACCTAGCATTTTAGTTCCTATTCTTTTAACTGCTTTTGATATTTCTTCACATTCAACTGTAAAAAGTGGTAGGTCCTCTTTAAAGTCTTTTAAATCTTCTTTAACTTCCTCTATTTTTTGATCCTGCTCTTCTAGTGCTTTATACTGTAATTTTAATAGCTGCATAGGGCTTAATATTTTGGAAGGTTGTTTTAATCTATTTTCTAATCCTTCTATATACTGTTGAGTTTTATATCTAACTAATGCACTTTCTTTATTTAACATCTGCATTATTCCTGCTTTATTCATTTTGTAACATGGTCTTTGTTCCTTTTTAGCGTCTATATAAACAACCTCCACAAAATTGTGGGCGTTAGTTATTCCAAATTGCTCTAATGTTTTTAATTCATTTCTTATATCTCTTAATAAAACATCATGTCTTTTAAGAGTTCCATTCCCTTCCTCTTCTCTAAACTTATTTATCAAATCAACTAATTCTAAGCTTGTCATTGTAACTATTTCATTTTTATCTAAAAGTTGGATTTCTTCGTTCATACAAATCTCACCCCTATTTTTTTAATTTAAGTGTTTTTATTCCTCTTTCAACTAATTCAATAACTTTTTCAGCAGTATAAAAATTTATATCTTCATTTGCTAAAATCCCAACTATTTTATTTGCTATTGGCGTTGCATCTTCATATAATTTCGTTACATTAATTCTTTTTACGTAATTTGTAGTTGTTTCATCTTTTAAATCTTTCATAATACTTCTCTCCTTATCTGTTATTTTTCAACTTATCGAGATATTCTTTTGTTATTTAATAACTTTATGGAGATAAATATCTCCTCCTTCTATAGGGGGTAACCCATATTCTTTTCTTACTTGATTGGATGTTTTTTCTCCATTTTTAATTTCACTAGATGATTTGTCACATTTTTCTTTCATCTCTTTTGTCAGTTCAGACATATATTTTGGTGTTCCATCTGCATTAAAAACACCTATTCCCATAATTTCTAAAAACTTTTTTGCTGAATTTGCCATTTGTTAAATCCCCTTTTCATTTTGTAGAATCTTTAAATCAAGTTCTAAATTCTAAGGTTTATACTTATTAATACTTTTTATACTTAAGTGATTTAATGCAAAAGTTCAAAATTTTATCAGCTCTAATTATTAAATGACCTTCTAACTCCTTTAATATATTAAGAGCTGTTTTTTCTTCTTCATTTATTAACTCTTCTTTTTCCAATGATTTGTTTTCTATTACAGTTTTAATTTTCTTTTTTTAACACCACCTTTTCATTTTGTATATTCTCCATATACCACTCAATAGCAAGCTCTTTAAGTCCTTCTATATTGTTTATAGAGTTAAGATGCTTTTTACATACTTTTATTAAGTCTATGTACTCATATAATCCGTCTAAATCAACTTTATAAACCGATATACCTTTATCAATTCTTTCATCTCTTATAAAACTATAACTTTCTATTTGAACTTCAATAGATCCATAAGCTTCTACCTCTTTTATATTTGCTTTCTCATTTTCAAAAGCTTTTATTGTGGTTTCCACTATATTTAGTAGTTCTCTAACTTCTTTATCTTTTGGTTTAAGTGCTATCATTTGCAATGTTTTTATTTTTATTTCCTCTAGTTTCTTTATAGTATTTTTTACTTCCATACCTTACCTCTTTCATTCTTTGTATTTTCTCATTCTGGCATAAATATAAGGCTTCCCATTATGCTCGTTTACAAATATCTCATGGTCTATATATACATAGCCAGGGTTTGCTTTTTCCATTTCTTCTTTTACTAAATCTCTAAATCTAACCATATTATTTATTTTCTTCTTACTAAACTTTGAGTGATTTCTAGTTATACGTGGATCTTTTAGATTTTTGCTACTACACCATCTCTTTTTTCCTTTAGGGTCTTTACACAAATAAGTTGCAACTCCAGTTAACCAAAGTTCATCTGTGTCTAACTTACGTATGTTATTCCTTCTTCCAAGCTTCCATGAGCCTTCTACATCTTCCATAGATAGTATTGAGTTCATTATTACATGGTGATGGCATCTAATCCCTTTAGGGCCTTCTGAATGCTCTGTAACATATACGTATTTAAGTTCCACGTCCAACTCTTTTTTCTTAATTAATCTTTTCAATCTTCTTATAAAATTTTGCATATCTTTTTTTGCTTCTACATGATTCTTTGGTAAGTTCTCATTTGAATATGTAAATGTTATAAAAAAATCTCCATTTTTAAAGTTAGTATTAATTTTTCTTATGAAATTCTTTTGTGCATTTTTATTATTAAGATTTTTTTGAGTTTGTTTATTTTTTTCTGTTTTCCATTCCTTTGGCATCTCAGATTTAAGATACATCGGATATGTTTCAACTTCTCTAATTAATCCACTGTCTATAGTCTTTGTTACATAAGAGCATTTTGTTCTAACATCTATAATTTGATTTATTTCATCTTCATCGATATCAGATTCTAAAACTCTTGTATGTAGTCTTTCATAATCACACTCTATAAATTTCTTTCTTTGTTTTCCCTTCATGCTATTTCACCCATTGCTTTTACTTTTATATTTAAATATGGTTGATTTGTTAATACTTATTACAAGTTCCAATAAAGCCTCCGTAGGCTTTATTTTTTAACTTTTTTATATGCAAAAAAGTTCTAGGTTTATAGATTTTTAAATTTAACTTTTATATAAAGTTACATATATAACAAACTTTAAAATCGAAAATGTACTATCTATAAACCTTTTATTAATTTTTATATTAATTCTTATTTAATTTAAATTTTTCATTTTCAATTTCATATAAAACTTCTAATCTTCCTACAAACCTTTCGAACTTTAAAGGATTTAAATTTTTAAGTAAAATTAATTTCTCTTTTATTTCTTCAACTTCATCTTTAGACATATTTCCACCTCCCTGATTATGTCTTTGACATTAATTTTAATATGTCTATGACATAATTGTCAAGTCTTTATCTTTCTTTGACATATTTTTTGTTTTTTTTAATTGCATTGACATATTTTTTGCTATATAATATGTCAATAGGAGGTGTTTTTGTGAAGTCAAGATTAAAAGAACTAAGAAATTCTCTAGGGCTTTCTCAAAAAGACTTTGGAGCTAAACTATGTTTATCCCAAGATCATATTTCATCTCTCGAGAATGGGAGAAGAAAAATCACAGATAGAACAATAAAGGATATTTGCGATGAATTTAATGTAAATGAAAAATGGTTAAGAACTGGTAATGGGAAAATTAAAAAAGATGTAACGGAAGATATTGATGCTCCCGAAGAAGTAAAGGCATTATTAAGAAAATTTATTTTACTAAGTGAATCCGATCAGAAAAAATTAGAATATATTATCGATTCATTTATTGAGGAAGAACAAAAAAAAGAAGAGGACTAATTCCTCTTCTTTTTTTCTAATTTAGCATCTATGTATCCGTTTATATATTCTAATTTATAAGCATTATTTTTCTTTAAAATCAACAATTTTTCTGTTATTCTTGTTATTTCTTTTTTCATATATGTTAGCACTCCCTAAAATAATACTATTTTATTATTCCAAAGTATCCTGTAATTTGTCCCACTATTTTTAATTTATTGTTATCTACGATTAGGGGATCATAAAAACAATTTTCAAATTTTAATTCCGTATTATATTTATTTTTAAAATATTTACCTAGAATTATCTCATTATTATCCATTATTCCAATAATAAGTTTTTCATTGTCTATCTTATTTCTCCTATCAACTATAACATAATCATTTTTTAATACTCCGATTTCAATCAATCTATCATCCGAAACTTTAAATACAAAATTATCTTTACCTAAAGTCATACTATAAGGTAATTTCATAATTTCTTTTATATTTTCTTCAATACCAAATTTACCTTTAAAAAATTCAATTACTGGTAATTCGATAATCTCTTGATTGAAACCAGGTATAAATTTTTCGTATTCTAAAATTTCTATGGCTCTAGGTTTAGAAGGATCTCGTTTTATATATCCTAACTTTTCAAGTTTGTTCATATGGAAATGTACAGTAGATGTAGATCTTATATCTGTAAGGGCACATATTTCTCTAACTGATGGAGGATATCCAAATTCTTTTATCTTCCACCTAATTGATTTTAATATCTTATTTTGATTTTCACTTAAATTTATCATTTTAAATTTCATCTCCTAAACATCTTGAGAATACTAATGTTCGATTACTTATCAGAACATATGTTCCGTATAATTACAGGAAAATATTAACATAAATTTAACATATTGTCAAACATACGTTCTGATTTTTAGAATAAAAAAATATAGTTTTAATTTTATTAGTTTATAGCTAAATTCACTTTTGATAGGATTAATATAAATCACTAATTTGTTGTTATATTTAATTTATAATTTTATGTAATTTTAAAGAAGATAGTCTTCTTTAATAGTATTTAATAGTATTTAATAGTATTTAAAGTATTTAGACAAGCATTAACCCATTGGAATAACTATTGGGAAATGAAGGAAATATGTCAAGTTAAGGATTTAATATGTCAAGTTAAGGATTTAATATGTCAAGTTAAGGATTTAATATGTCAAGTTAAGGATTTAATATGTCAAGTTAAGGATTTAATATGTCAAGTTAAGGATTTAATATGTCAAGTTATTTTTTATTGACATATTAAGCCATGTACATTATGATTTAAGTATGAAATTTAATAAATTTGCTTTGATTTATAATTTTAATTTAGCATTTTTTATATTTATTTTATTTTAAATATGTCAAGTTAAGGAGATAGAGATGGAAGAAAAAAGAGATGAGATTTTATTAAAAGATAATATCTTAGTAAAAACTAAGTATGATTTAACTACAATTGAAAATAAGTTATTTACTATGATTTTATTTAAATTACAAAAAGAAGGAAATTTATTAAAATGCAAAATGACACATTCTCAAATAAAACAAATCGTTAAAAATAAAAATGAAAATACAATACGAGGAATAAGTGATATATTAGATAAATTAAGTGATAAAAGAATTCATATACAAGAAATTAAAGATAATAAAATAAATTCTGTGTGGTATAAATACAGATTGATAAATGGATATAGTTATGATGATGAATATAATACATTTGAAATAGAGTCATCTGAAAAAATATATTCATTGGTATGTAAAAAATTTAAAGGAGGAGGTTATACGCCTGTTAACTTAGCTGTATTTCTTTCTCTAAAAAACCCATATGCTCAAAGATTATATGATTTATTAAGATTATGGAGCGGGACAAAAAATAAAATATCTTATAGTGTAAATGATTTAAAAATGTATCTTATGTTAGAAGAGGCTTATGCTGAATATGGGAACTTTAAACGAAGAGTTATAAATCCTGCTATTAAAGAATTAAACTCAAGTGGATATTTTGAGATTAAAGTAGAAGAAGTTAAATCTGGAAGAAAAGTAGAAACAATAAACTTTATAGTAAAAGACTTGGATAAGAGAGTGTATTTTGATAAAAAGGTAAACCAGAATGTAATAGAGATAGATAAAAATAATTTTAAAGAAATTGAATCAGAATCACAAAAAAAATCAGATGAATTTTATGTTCCAAATAAAAAATTATTTACATCAAAAACTTTAGAAAATTTTAAATCTGATTTTGAAAATTATGATTTTAAAGATAGTACATATAAAAAATTATTACAAGAAGCAATTTTAGTAACGTTAGAAAAAGATGATGAAGAAAAAATTAAAGTTAAATCTTATAATTATTTTAAACAGACTTTAGAAAATAAAATTAAGAACAATAAAACTAATGGAGTTAGGAAACAAAAAACTAGATTTCATAATATAAATCAAACATTTGAAAAATATACATCTGATGAGTTAGAGAAAATATTGTTAGAAAATCAAAAGGATAAATTTAAGGCTATCTAACATTAGGAGAAAATAGAATGTATTATTTATATAAATACTTAGATCCAACAACAGGAGAGTGTCTTTATATAGGACAAACTAAGAACCTTTATACTAGGCATTTAAATCATCTTAGCAATAAAAATGAGCAATGGTGTAATAATTCAATAATAATGCAATATTTAGAAGTTCCAGATAAATATAATCTAGATTTTTTAGAAATGTATTTAATTAATATAGAATCACCTAAGTATAATACAGTTGGTAAGAATAGGATGGATTGTGAGTTTATTAGAATAGAATTTAATCCAGAATGGCAAATTTACACTAAAGAAGATTTTTTAAAAAATTCTATTGAAAAAGGCATAGAGTTGGGAGTAACTTATAAATTTAATAATACTAACTACGTTGTACTTAAAACTTTAATAGAAAAAAATTATCCGAGTAAAATTAATTATAACCAGTCAAATTTAAGTGTAGAATTTGAGGTTAATGAGGCTATGTTCAATTTAATAAATTGTAATTACTTATTAGATATGAGTTATATTGCACCATGCATTGAAGGCGAAAGTTTCATAATAGTTATTGAGAGATCTAAAAGCTTAGATAAAAATAGTAAATATATTTCAGGTAAAATTGAATTTAAATTACACTTAAAGTCTTTTAGTAAAATAATTAATAAATTATTTGAACCAACTAAAGAATTATACGAAATTATAGATATAGTAAATGAATTTTTAAAGATTATTAGAATTGATAAAGATTGGGAGCAAGTATTAAATTATATTGAAAACAAATAAAAAGGCACATGTGATATGTGCTTTTTTATTTACGTAAATTATTTTTAATGCATATAAACATTATTAATAAATTTTACATACATTAAAAATAATTTATTAATAATGTTTATTCAGTCGTTAAAGGAATATCGGTATAAATGTATAATAAGTTAAGAGAAAGTTATTTATGATTTAGTCTAAATGTAAAAGTAAAGTATAAATAAATTAAAAATAATTTATTTATACTTTACTTTTAACTTGTAATAAACATTTAATTATATTAAAATAAAAAGTGTTTAAAAATTAAAATAAAATTAAAGATAATTTATTTATAATTTATCTTTAATTTAAAAATAAATGAGGTGTAAATTATGAAAATATGTTCATTTTTCAATGTTAAAGGTGGAGTTGGAAAAACTACTTTAACAATACTTACTGCAATGAAATTAAGCAAAGAAGGTAAAAAAGTATTACTTATAGATGCAGATACTCAAGCTAACTTAACACAATTTTTATATAAGGTAGTTCACGAAGATAAAACATTATTTCAAATGCTAACAGAGAACGCAACAGCAGATGAAGTAATACTAGAAAGTATATTAGATAGATTTGAAAATATCGATTTAATTCCAAGTGATATAAGTTTAAGTGTATTATCTGAATATCTATCAACTCAAATGGGAAGAGAAAAAGCTGTATGGAGATGGTTTAAAAATAACATAGAGACAGTAGAAAAATACGATTATATATTTGTAGATTTATCACCAAGCTATGATCTAATAGCTAGAAACTTTATGTTAATTTCAGATAGTATTATAACTCCTATTGAATATCAAGATATTGCTAGTATAAGAGGATGTGAATTATTTTATCAAAAATTTAAACAAGATTTAGAGTTTTTAGATATACAAACTAATGTAAAAAGAGCTGTTGTTATAAATTCATATACAAGTAGAAAACTATCTACTGGAGATTTATTTAATAACTATTTAAATGAATTTGAAGATATAAAAAGAGATTTATTAGAATCTAAGATTAGTGATACGACTGTAGTAAAGAATGCAATTTTAAATAATATGGATTTAGAAGATTATTGTAGAAAACAAAAGAAGGCTCACAAAGTTAGAGAAGAGTTTAATAATTTAATAAAAGAATTAGAAGAAAAGGAAGTGCTATAAAATGGCTTTAGATGTTTTTAAAGAAGATGTTAAAGAGATAAAAATAAGAAAAAATGACTATCAAACTAAAGTAGATAAAGTTATAGAAAATAATATAAAAGAAGAAGATATATCAATAGGTACTTTAAACTTATTAGATATGGAAGAAGAAAAAAAGATAGTAAAAACACCTCAGACTATTTATCTTGAAGAGGATGATTTAAAGCTTTTAAAAGCAGTATCTTCTATAAAAAATACAACTATAGGTAAGACAATAAATAATATAATTAAAGTTGCTGTAGAAACTACGAAAGCTAGTCTACCAGATGACTTTGATGTAGATAAGCAAGCATTAAAATATGATAGAGATAATAAAGTAAAAAAAAATAAAAAATAAATTATAAATAAAGTAATTAAAATTTATTTATAATTTATTTTCAGAATAAATTTAATTAGATCAAAAGTTTAAACTAGTTAATTATTTTACAAAGAATGTTTTTTGACACATATTTATATAAATATGCATATATTATATAAATAGCATATGTTATACAAAGAGCATGCTATTTACAGTTATTTTCAATCATGGGTTAAAATAGATAAGGTTAATGCCTTATCTATTTTTTTATTTATTATAAGTTTGATAAATATCCAAAATATTATATTTATTTGTATAAACTTGTTTTTTATGGCAGTACTGAAAATTAAATTTTTAAATAAAACAAAAAGGCTATGAATATATGATCATAGCCTTTTCTTAAAAATAAAATAAATACTTTTAACTTAAAACTATATATTTTATATTAACCTATTAAGGATACAGCATCTGCACAAACAAAGTAGAATTTACCTTCATCTTCATTTCCAAGTACTACTACATTATCTTTATTACCGATTACTTCTACACCTTGAAGTGTTAATGAACTAGCTGTTAATGTAACAGTACCAGTTATATTTGTACCTGCTATTTCTCTTAATATTCCGTCATTACAGCAACAATCTTCACACTTAGGGTTACAATCATCTTTTTTACTGTCATTATCAAGTAAACATCTTAACTGAGATCTAACTGCTTTATAAGGTGAAAATGAAGTTCCTGTTGGATTATTAGTTTGGAAAGCTACAGCTTTTAATTGGCATAGTGATGCTATATCTACATTAGGAAGTGTAGTAAATAAATCTAATAATAAATCTATTATAGGATCTAAAACATCGTCTCCTAACTGTATAAGAGCATTAAGAATATTTATTAGTGGGAATAATAACTCTATATTAAGTGATTCTAAAACATTTACAATAGCAGTTAATATTCCTGTAAGGTCATCTATAGGTAGAGGAATTGGATATAATGCTCTACCTTTTATACCTATAGTATCACAGTCGCAACCTGGTAATTTATTTAAAGAAGCATCAAGTGCCGCAGATAAGTTATCTTTTTTTGTAGGAGGTATAAGACTTAAAAGTATTAATGGGCTTCCAACAACGAAGAAATCTGTTATAAAAGCAAAAGCATCAAAATTTACATTTTCTCTTATACCTTCACGACTCAATAATTCTAAAGCTTTTATCATACTAGGCTTACAGCAACATTCTATATTTTCTATATGTTTTTCTGGAGGATAATGTTCATTTATGCCATATCCTTTTCCATATTCACATAGGCTTTTTCCTTTTCCGTGTTCACAGCAACTCATATACATATTATTTCCAATCAATATACTGCACTCCTTTATTTTAAAATATGAGAGAAAAAGATTCTCTTATATTAAGATATCTAAATGGCTATAAAAATGTTACAAAAAAGGTCGAAAAACAAGGATTTAAATTTAATTATGTTAATTTAAGTATAATTTTGAAATTAATCTAAAATAAAGACAGTAAAATATAAATTATATTAGATAGCAAAATATTGAGTTGTTCTTTTATTTCTAGTGTATAGCTGGCATAAAAGACATACTTTTATGTCTTATTAAAAAAGAGGAAAATAATCAGGTTGATATATTTCATAACTTAACAGTTATGAAATATATAGAAGTGCCAGATAAATATAATTTGAATTTTTTGGAAATGTACTTAATTAATAAAGAAATGACTAAGTATAATTCAGTTGGTAAGAATAGAATGGATCATGAGTTTATTAAAATAGAATTTAATCCAGAATGGAAAAATTATACTAAAGAAGATTTTTTTAAAATTTCTAATGAAAAAGGTAAAAAACTAGGTATTTATTACATAATAGATATGGATAATATGAATTTACTTAAATCATTATTATTATAAAATTATAAGAAAAAAATTAAATATACCAAATCAGGACTAACTGTAGCATTTGAAGTTGATAAGCAAAATTTTGACTCGGGATTAAAAAATTATTTATTAGATGTACATTTTACATCATTAGAAATTGATGGATTTGAATCAGTTATAAGGTTAAGAAGAACTTGCAGAATAGATAAAGAAAAAAACTTTGTTTCTGGGAAAATTGATAAAAATTGAAAAATTGTTGTATAATTAAATAAAGATTATTTTGATAATTTAAAATAATTAGAAATAAGTGGGTTAAAATTAAGGAGATAGTATGACATTTTTATTAAAAGTTAAACAATATGAAAAAAGCTATGATATAGGAGGATTTGAAAGCGAAGAATCAATATACAAATTTATTGAAAGTATTCCTTTTACAAAAAAAGAAATTATTTCAAATGATTGTATAAATTATTTTATGAAATTTGAAGATATACCTGATTATTATGAATTAAACTATAATAATTATTTATATGTTTTTTCAAAGTTTTCATTTAAACCAAGTGAACACAATATATATTTTATCTGGAGTAAAATTCATCTTTGGGATAAAAAAGTAGCTATGAAAGAAACTTTCATAGAGGGGAAAACAATAATAGATAACTATAGTTTTTCAAATAATGAAGTTAAAAATTATATAACAAAACGAGGAGAATTGTATAAAGAATCAAAAAAATCTTATGAAAAAAAAAGATTAAAAGTTAGTAAGAATTTTATTAAACCTCAAGATGAAACGAATCTTGAGCTTATAGATGGTTCTATGATTTATATACTTGATCGTAGTATAATAGATGTTTGGAGACAATCAAAATCTATAGATGAATTTATAGATAAATCCAAAAAATTTTTAGGTAAAGCTTAAATTAGTGCAAAAACTTTATAATAAATAAAAAGTCTTAAAAATTTACTTTAGAGACTAATTTTTTTTTGCATGAAAACTAAGTGATCCTTTGAAATAATGAGGTTTAATATGAATATTAAATATAATAAACGTTTAGTAACTATGTTAGCTTCAATTTTATATTTTTAATTGTTTTATTTTATTATCAATCATACTTTTTTTATATCTTATGTAGGATTTAAAATGCATAAATCAAAAGATATTAAATTAAGTTTGATTCTATTTACTTTAGGCAATTTAGGATTATGTGCTTCATATTTGATTGGTCTTAAAATTTAATTTAAGGACTTTTTTATTAGATATCTTTAAACAAGTTTTTTGAGTATAATTAAACTTTTTTATATCTTAATCCAACTTCTACTTTTTTAAAATTAAAAGGTTACAACTTAACTAGTAAAAAACACATTTAACTTATAATTATGTCGTTATATATCAGCACAGATAAATTTATTTAAAATTGAAATAGTAAAGACATAAAACTAATAGTTTTATGTTATATCCATTAAAGCATTGAAAATACTGGATTTATTTTTAAAAATATACTGACATAGTCAGGATGGGTTGATTATCCACAGAAAATACCTAACTTATCAACAGATTTTCAGAAGTTATTAACATTTATATAGATAATAAAATTATGCTCAGGTAATATTAAAATAAAAAGAGTATCTTTATTTATAAAGATACTCTTTGATTTAGAAAATCTATAATTTATTTTTTTGAATTTATAGATTTGAAATAATTTTCCCAAATTGATTTACCTGTATCAAGTGTATATAAATCTATAACCGGTGATCCTATGTTTCCATTAGGAGTAACTTTGTTAGTTAATCTAGCTTTTCCTGTATTAACTTCTTTAACTACGTTCATGTATATCATTCCATAAGTATTACCACTTTTGCTATCAATCAATGTTTCTCCATCATTTGAATCTGTAACAAATACTCCAAGAAGATTACCATTTGTATCAAACTTAGCTCCCCATAAAGATACTATATGACTAGATCCAAATGGAGTGTCATAAGATATTCCAATACCTTTATTTTTATGTAGATTATCTAATAAACAATAATTTAGATCTGGAAAATATGAACATCCTATCTGACCTATTATACTAAAATCATCAAATACATCTTGAAAAAATCCACCACGATCATCTATTTTATTTTCAGGTAATCTATAATTTAAATCATGTCCACTTAAGAACCAAAACATAGTGTTCCTAGGGTGTATACCTTTTTTCTCTGCATTCCCAAAGCATTTTGTAATATATCTAAATAAATCATCTGGATTTTTTCTAAAGTTAGAAATAGTTGCATTTTGAGAAATACCAAATTCTTTATTAATACAAGTTGAATTTTCTCCATGTAATTTTAAGTATCTATTTATGTAATCAGCATTTTGATCCATCCACCAATTTAACATGTTTGCTGATGTAGCGCCAGAACAAAGGTAGTCATCTCCAGCTCCATTTAAAACTTTGTTAGCATCATACCAACCCATTCCTGGTTTATATGGAGTAACAGGGATTGTGTATCCAGCTAAATTTAAGATAGTATAATCATCATCACTTGGTGGAGTAACTCCTTTTGAAAAAACATCATAACTTTTTATTGCTTCATGTTCGTCTTTATGTACTTTAACATTACTTGTTTTATCATCTAATATTTTTTGTAGCATAAGTTTATTTATTGATTCAACAATTACTTTAACTGTCATGCTATTAGTTGATCCCTTTGAATCTTTAACAGTTAAAACTATAGGGTATTCCCCTTCTTTAGAAATATTTACCTTACCTGAATAAACTATATAATTGGATATATCTTTTCCCTCTCTATCTTTGGCTTGGGCATTTAGCATACTATATTTAAATCTATCACCTTGTTTTATTGTTAAATTTTCCTTTGCAGTTATAATAGGAGCTTCGTTTTTAACTTCTTTTTTTATTTCAGGTTTTTCTTTTACTATCACAATTACTTTTTTGATAGTTGTTAATCCTTTACTATCCTTTGCAGTGATAGTTATAGTATAATTTCCTGCTAAATCTGTATTAACTTTCCCTTCATATTTAACATCTAGGTTTTTATCTTCTTTATCTGATACTTTAACATTTAACATAGACGTATCAAATTTTTGACCAACTTCAAGTGTTAAATTTTCCTTTGCAGTTATAATAGGAGCTTCGTTTTTAACTTCTTTTTTTATTTCAGGTTTTTCTTTTACTATCACAATTACTTTTTTGATAGTTGTTAATCCTTTACTATCCTTTGCAGTGATAGTTATAGTATAATTTCCTGCTAAATCTGTATTAACTTTCCCTTCATATTTAACATCTAGGTTTTTATCTTCTTTATCTGATACTTTAACATTTAACATAGACGTATCAAATTTTTGACCAACTTCAAGTGTTAAATTTTCCTTTGCAGTTATAATAGGAGCTTCGTTTTTAACCTCTTTTTTAATCTCAGGTTTTTCTTTTACTGTCACAATTACTTTTTTGATAGTTGTTAATCCTTTACTATCTTTTGCAGTGATAGTTATAGTATAATTTCCTGCTAAATCTGTATTAACTTTTCCCTCATATTTAACATCTAGGTTTTTATCTTCTTTATCTGATACTTTAACATTTAACATAGACGTATCAAATTTTTGACCAACTTCAAGTGTTAAACTTTCCTTTGCAGTTATAACAGGAGCTTCGTTTTTAACCTCTTTTTTAATCTCAGGTTTTTCTTTTACTGTCACAATTACTTTTTTGATAGTTGTTAATCCTTTACTATCTTTTGCAGTGATAGTTATAGTATAATTTCCTGCTAAATCTGTATTAACTTTTCCCTCATATTTAACATCTAGGTTTTTATCTTCTTTATCTGATACTTTAACATTTAACATAGACGTATCAAATTTTTGACCAACTTCAAGTGTTAAACTTTCCTTTGCAGTTATAACAGGAGCTTCGTTTTTAACCTCTTTTTTAATCTCAGGTTTTTCTTTTGCTACTCTTGATAATATTGTCACTGATTCTGCTCTAGTTATATTATTTGTAGGATTAAGAAATCCTAAATCATTTCCTTTTAAGTATCCTTGTTCTATAGCTCCTTCAACATATGGTTTAGCCCAATTGGAAACTTTATTTTTATCAGGATATTTATTTAATTTATCATAATTTACATCTTGTTGATTTTTTATACTTACAAGTATTTTAGAAACTTCTTCTCTAGTTATTGTTTTATTTGGCTTAAATGTTTTATCTTCATATCCATTTATGTAACCAGCTTTACTGGCTATGCAGATATCGTTATAGTACCAATCATTTGTATTTATATCAGAGAATTTTATATCTTCTTTGTTATTAAATCCAAAGTATTTGTTTACTAATTTTACAAATTCTGCTCTAGTTATTGAATTATCTGGTCTGAAAGTTCCATCTTCATATCCATTTACATACCCACTAGATATAAATTGATTTATTTCTTTTTTAGCCCAATGTCCATAAATGTCATTTAGCTTAGGATTTGCTTGTACATATATAGGTATAACTAAAATAGAACCTAACAGTACCGAACTTATTAATTTTTTATGCATAATATCCTCCATTGCTGTTATTTGGAATATTATACCATATATTTTAAAGTTTAAGCAAAATTAGATTTCGAAATTAAGTGAATAGTATGAATAAAAAAACTAAAGTGAATAATAAAAAAGGAGTACTATTTTGAAGTAGTACTCCTTTTTTATTATAGTTAATAAGTATATTAACTACTGAATTGATTTATAGTTTAAGAGTTAATAAATTAAACTTCAATTCAAAATTATTTTTTTACATAACTAATATCTAACAAGAATTTTGTTAAATAGAAAAAGTTAATGGAAATTTTCCATTAACTTTTCAGTATTATCTACAAAAAAATACAATAAAAAACACAATGTATAATTATTATAATAAATTTAAAATAATTAGTCAATTACATTCTGTATATATTTTTAAAAAATTCAAAAAATAAAAGTATCTTAAATTTCTTAATAAGTTGTACTTGTATTTTTTCTATATGTTCACAATATATATCAGTACCTAAAGGAAGGAATATATCTTATATGGATGTTCTATTTTTAAAGGGATAATAATTAAAAAGGACTATAGCCTATTTAAATCCTTATATATTAACCGAAATTTATGCTCATTGGTTAATTATTATTCCTATATTATAAATATGAATGTTTTACAAATTTGATACATATTATTATTTAAAATATTTATTATATTATATCAGAAAAAGCACCTAGATTTTATCTAGATGTTTTTTCTGGTACTTTCAGACATTTTAATTTACAAAATAAATTATTTTATTTAACTAAATATTACCAAATTTTAGAAAAATAACCAATACTTTTTTTATTTTTTTATAACTTGAATTTGCACTCCTTCTATAGCTTTACCATATATACCAGCATAGTCAGTTAAATCAGTAACCCAAGGAAGCCACCTTCCCTCTACATACACTCTATATTCAACACTATAGTTATCTAATCCTATTAATTGCATTTGTAAACCATCTATATTTTTACTCAATATACCAGCGTAATCTTGGCTATCAGTAACCCAAGGTAACCATTTACCATCTACAGTATGAACTCTGTATCTTATACTACCTTCGCTTAAGTTTGCATACATTGCTTGTATTGGTTTTCCAAAGATGCCTGCATAATCATTTAAATTAACTACATTAGGTAACCATTTTCCTTTTGTATGAACTTGATATGTTACATCAATATTCTTAGTTATTGAATTAGTTGATGAATTTATTGAGTCATTTGATAATCTCTTTTTAAAATCCCACCATCTAGCCCAATTATTATCATGAAAAGAAGATGGGCAGTCCTTACCACTTGCATCTTTATGACGACAAACATGATCTACATCTATGTTGTATTTCTCCATAAGTTGTTTTGTTAATTCTAAAGTATTTTCTACGGTTTTTTCTGAGATTCTTCCGTTATCAGTACCGCACATTTCTATACCAATGCTATTTTTATTATTTATTCCATATCTATTATGTCCATCTCCACAATGCCAAGCAGCGTTATATTCTTCTACAACTTGATATATTCCATTATCATCTACAAAGTAATGAGCAGATGCATTTCTATTACATCTTCCAAAATAATCTGCATTATTTTTAGCGGTATCATTTACATTGCCAGTATAATGGATAACAATATATTTAGGGTTATTACCCTCAGAGTAATTATAGTTACTTATTTTTCTTTTTATATTTAACATTTTAAAGCCTCCTAAAATTTATATTTGTATATTTAAAAAGGCAATAAAAAAAGACTTCAAAGAGTCTAATTTACTGCCTTTTATTTAAATTAAATTGAATTTATTTTTAATGTGTAAGTAATTTATAAATAATTTAAAAAAACATTATTATTACATTTTATATAAATTATTTATTATCTTTTAAACCTTTTGTTGATGGGTCTACAACTACTCCTATAACTGCCGCTGCAACGGCAACAACTGCAACTGGATTAGCTAATATATCTAATAAAGCACTACCTAAAAGATTCCAACTAGTTAAAGTTTTAAAATCTACTCCAGCTGCACTAAATATAACACCACTTAACCCTAACCAAAAATATGGATTTTTCACTCTATTTTTCATTTGTAACCTCTCCTTTAGAAATTAATTGATCTAATCTATGATGAGCTGATTTAGTACTTTCTTCACATTTCACCATGCGAACTGTTAAATCTCTAATACTTCTATCCTGAGACTTAATATCAACTCTAATATCGTCTACGCCTTTACTAATATAATCAAGCTTTGTAGCTAGTAAAGTTTTTTGGGCTGCATCATCCTCAATATCCTTTTGATTCTTTTTTTGATAACTCATATATCCTACAATTGCACCTACAATTGTACATATAACTGTAACCTCAATATTCATGTGTCCTCCTAAAATTAACTATAAAAAAAGAACTACTTTTGTAGATCCTTCATACTTATCTCTTCTATTAAATCTTCTCTATTTTCTAATCTTAAATATTTATCTATTTCCTCTTTAAGAGATGAAAATTTAGTCATAACCTTTTGATATGTTAACATCCCTTTTCTGATTTGTAACGCTAAATATCCTGCCATATCCTATAACCCTCCATTCGTATTAAATAATAAATTATTTAAAGCTTCTTGAGTTGATTTTAATTCTTCTTTAAGTGCTTTAATTTGATTCTCTGGTAAATTCTTTTGATATTCTTCTAACTCTTTAGCTTCTATATCTCTTAACTCTTGTAATTTAGCTTGAACTTCTGAATCATTCATAAAAGTTACTTCATTTTTTAGTAATGAGTTAAATAATTCTTCATCTACTATCTCAATTAAGCTATAAACTTTGTTTTGACATGTTACTTGATTTATATTAGTTGTATGTAGCCCACATTCTTCAAATGTTTTAGAATCTAAAGGTAGAACATCAACTAAGTTTAAATCTGTATAAAAATATTTTTTCATATAAAACCCTTCTTTCTATTTTAATTTATAAGTCTCACCTTTAAAGGTTAATTCCTTACTAAATCCAACAACCATTTCTACATAATTTGTGTTTACACTTACAGTATTAGTAGTAGCTAAAGTATCAGCATCAAAGTATTTAACTTTATAATCAATTCTTAAAGATGCAATCGTAAGGTTTCCGGAATCATTTACATACACACTCAAAGTTCCAACTTTATCAACATTTATCGAATTAATAACACTATAGTCATTTTCCCTTATTTCTGCTAAAGTGGAGTTATTTATAAATGCAAACATTCTAAATCTACCATTATGAACTATGGATGTAATTATATTTATGTTAGAAGGCTTAGAAGATATAACAGCATAATCACTAGTATTATATTCTAATAAATTTCCATTGTCTAACCTAAATACTCTATCTCTGTTACTTGAATCTAAATAAGAGAAAATAGGCGTGTGCCTCATTGCCTTTGACGAATCCTCACCTATGAAAGTATTTTTTGTTAACGTATCATCGAATTTATATATATTATTTCCGTAAAGGTAACATATTTCCAATTTTCCACTTCCACAAATACACCACAAATTAGAACTATTGTTACTATTTATTAATACAGAATTTAATATAGCTCTTGTATTTACATCTAATTCACGATAATGCGTATATCTTTCACAAATATACATTCTAGGTATTAATTTTTCTGTCGCAACTGGCAAAGTTCCAACAAGTCCAAATATATTAATACCTTCTTTTACATTTTCAGCTTTTAAATTATTTTCAGCTTTTTGCAATAAATTTAAAGGTACTTTGATTTCGCTCCCTTCGTTTGCATAACCTTTTTGAGGGTATACTGCAAGTTCTTTAGTTGGGAACTGAGCCGTATCTCTAGCAAGCTCTGGCCTTTCAATTATACGTATATTATTTTTAATTCTTTCAAATTCATCAAATACTTCTCTTAAACTTGCATTTGTACTTAAGCTCACTTAATCACCCCCTTACAACCGTATCAAGTTTAGAGACTAAAGAGTTGGCTATTTCTATCCCTCTAAGCCTTTGACCATTTATTTGTGATGCCAATTCAGATAATGCACCTTCAACATTTGAACTTGTAAAATAATTTCCTTCGTCAACTAAATTAACTTTAGTTGCAGTTAAATCTATATTCTCAATTCGCTTTTTTAAATCTAAAATTTGATTAGCTAGATTACCAGCAGTATCTCCATCTAAAACACCCTTTATTGTGTCAAACCAGTTATTAAAATCTTCTTCATAGTGTGTTTTCATAGATTGAAGCCAACTATCAAAATCCTTACTATGTTCGGTTATATACGCTTGTAATTGTCTATATAGTTCTGTTGTATCTATAGTCTTTACAGTTTGTGTAACAATTCCACACAATTCACTATTTAGCCTTGTATCCGTTATATTACTTTGTAAAATACTTATAGCTCCTGCATCAACTTTTATTTCTGCTATACATAACTCGTAAGCATCAGCATCTCTTTGTAACGCTTGAGTAACTGGATTACTAGCAAAAGTACCTTTTTTAACTTTACAAGTTATTTCTCTATTAAAAAAATCTAATCTTAAAACAACTCTATCAATCCTTTTTAAAACCCCATCTGCTGGATCTAGCTTTAATATTAAGTCACTTGTATTTTCATAATAATATCCATTAATCCATGCTTTACCGCATTTTAAAACAATTGTCATATCATTTTGTGATAAAATTTGAAGCCCAGTACTAGGATTTGGAAATACTCCATTTCCTATAAAACTTGCAAAGTATTTAGCAAATATATCTGCAGTATAAACCCTATCTGGAGTACCATCACTTTGAATTTTTGCATTAAAAAAACTAGATATTTCCATTTAACCTAGCCTCCTTTTTATAATATCTAAAACTGTAGGAATATTATTTCCAAAAATGGGGTTAATATCTAATTTACCATTTTCGTATATTTCTTCAATCTCAGTTATTTGTGTATTTATTTGTATGTTCCAACTACTATCAACTATAGTTACTAAATCTCCTAAATCATAATCAACTTTATATTTATTATTTCCTTTAGTATTTATTTTGCAATCAAAAGTTTGTATCTTTTTTAATTTACAAAGTTTTTCACTACCTCTTTGTAACAATAAGTTTTTATATTTATCGTTACTCATGTCAGCCTCTACTTCTTCCCCCTTATCGTTTATTATTTTTTCTTTATCACTTAAATCTCTTGCATCTACAAAAAGTTCATATCTGCTTAAACCAAATCCATTTTCTATTGATGCTAATTTTCTTTTTTCGCCTTCGCCAGAACCTGCTATTAGACAAGTATTTTTATAATCATTACTGCTTCTAAATAGATTTTGGGACAATATATTCTCAAAATTTCTAGAAAATATACAAGGTGCAATTTTATCTTGATTATAGCTCCTATCGATTCCTTTATATGTATTAAATATAAGTTTTTTAGAACTATAATCAAAAATGATATTATACCCAATCTCTGATATCATACTTATTTTATTAATCTCATCTAAGATATTACCAAAACTATTTTGATAATTTATTTTTTCTAAGAAATTTTTACAATCTCCTAAAATTAAATTAGGAATTTTACGGTGTTCTAAAGTATTTATAGCATTATCATTTACAAGCTTTCTCATTAATTCTTCACAAGTACCATTAAAATCAATTCTACCCCGGTTAATTCTTCTCCCTAAATATGCAGTAACAAATTTACCTTTTATAGAAATCGAATCTACTCCGTTTAAATTTTTAAATTCAATTGTTTCAATAAATCCTATTTCATTATCATCTTTTTTAAAGAGTATATTACCTTCTTGAATTAAGTTAATAGTTTTATTGTTTAACTTGCAATGAAGTTCGAACTCACCACACTTATAAAATCTTCTAATCCATTTTAAATATGTGTAATTTTCTAAAATACCTTTTAACTCTAATTCTTTATTTAATATAAAAAGTTCCATTTATCACACCCCTAAGTAACAAGGTGTAAAATAAATATTAACTTCAAGATTGTTTAAATTTTCATCTGCATCGTATCTAAATAAATTGTCTCCGATGTCAAGTTTAAGAAAGGAACAACCTCCACCTTGTATATCTAAATAATTTAAAATATTTGTAGTAACTCCATGTAAATTACTTTCAATTTTTTTCTCACCAAAATTAGTGTTAATTAATATTTTTTCACCCGGAACCATAGTTTTGTTGATTTTTAAAAACTCTCTAGAATTTACATTAAATAGACTAGGATTTTTTAATGTTCCATTTGCTATAAACTCAATAATCATTCCAGTTTCTATATCCCCATTATTTTTTACATTTGCAATTAAACTAGGTTGTCTATGCCCCATTGTTATGCCTTTTTCAATTATACTAAGTGGAAAATGAAAATCACCGATCCAATTCGCTATAGTTATTTTTGTTGTTTCAAGGTCTTTCCAAAAAGGATTATTACATATTAAGCTAATTTGAAACGTTGATACAAAATCTTTAACTGGATCAGGGCTTTTCTCAATTATACAATCTATATATTTAAATGTATTTGTTTTTAAATTTGAATAATATAACTTACCTTTCAATTTAGGATTCAATACTTTTATTAATTTTAGTCTATTGGAATCTCTATTATTTTTCTTTAACTTTCCTTGAATTACTATATTTCTATCTGAAACCGTAGAGTTTATATAGAATGAGCCATCTGTTGTGCTTTTAGTACTATTTATAACATTACTAACTCCAGCGATTCCAGAAATTTTAATAAGAAAAAAATCACTTAGAGCAGAAAATTCAATCTGCTCATTTTTTTCATTTTTATATATAAATTTTTCATACAAGCTCATAGCATATATAACCTCCTAAGTTAAAATTAATTCTCTAAGCATGTTTTTTGTTTGTCTTGCTACTTCGCTAGGAGTAGGCGTAGGAGAATAAATGTTTTGAGTAACTTCAATATTATTACCTTTATCTTTATTAAATTGACTAGCCAAATTTAAAGCAGTTTGTTTTAAAAGTTCTTCACTAGATTCATGATTATAAATTCTAGTACCATTCGGTAAATCATATAATTCATATCCACGCTCATGAAGATAAGTTAAACCACCTTTAAAGTTTGTATTTCCTGTCCAGTTTTGACCAGGTTTTTGTCCATGACTTTGGAAGAATGTATTTACAAAGAAGTTTTTAACTAGACTTCCCCATCCACTATTCCAAGCATCTTTTAATTTATCCCAATGACTTTTAACTTCTCCTGTTGTAGTGTTTACATCGTTTTTTATTTTAGAGTTCATAGAAGTTATTTCATGTACTGCTTTATTTCTTGTTTCTTTAGCAGCATTTACAGTTTCATCTCTTTGTTTTTTTGCATCTGCTATACACCTCTCAGCTTGCTCTTTAGTTAATGCTCCTGTTTCGTCTTTTTGTCTTATTATCTCGGCTATTCTTTTATCACATTCATCATTAGCAGCTTCAATAGCTTTATCTCTAGAATTATTTAATTCTTTTATATGTTTAGAAGCCATTTCAGCAGTTATATGTTCATCATTCCCTTTCATTCTTTCAAGAATTACTTTAGCTTCAACCTCATTATCAGATAAAGTTTTTATAGCGGTAGTTTTCATATCTTGTTTAATTTTATTAATATCTTGCAACTCTTTATCACTAATTTGTCTATGTTCTTCAGCTGCCTTAGCATAGATAGCATTAATTTCATTTTGTGCTTTATCAACTTGTTGTTTTTCTTTAGTCCAATAACTTTTTGTTTTCTCTATTGCAGCCTTTTTTTCTTCATCTGTAAGAGCATTAGTTTTAGCAAAGAAATCTTCTTGACTTTTCAATTCTTCATCTCTT
>OAVR01000125.1_pt1 | contig 36252 bp, 26 predicted proteins | sample 1476451 | NCBI WGS metagenome assembly OAVR01 (sample SAMEA2580105, study PRJEB22360) | human gut metagenome | biome: human gut; feature: human-associated habitat; material: faeces | place: Denmark | collected 2008/2010 | reverse complement strand
TAGGCTGCCGTTCGGACCCCGCCTGCCCGCCGTACCACGGTCTTCCTGCCGCAGAGCGAGAAGAACCCGGTCGCCTCCCGTATGACCGTAGATAACGCCCTGACCTGGACCCCCATGTCCGAGAACATCCTCATGGCGGGCGTGAACTACCGTAACTTCCACGGCAACCTGGTCGGCACCACCTACGGCCTGCCGAACGCGGTCATCATCGAAACCAAGTCCGGTGTGGAGCCCTCCGTGGCAGACCAGCACCTCTGGGATGCGGGCATCACCCCCGCGAAGATTTCCAAGTTTGCAACCGGTATGGCGGCGTTGAACCCGCAGCTGGCAAGCAACAAGTGGGAAGAAACCATCAAGAACTGGATGCACCTGGAACCGGTCAACGGCACCCGCCTCAACGTGGATGACATGACCGAAGAGGACTACCAGAAGCTGCTGACCGAGCGTTTTGCAGCCGCCTAAAACGGCAATCCGGCTAAAACGGCAACCTGGGATGCGCGGGTAGGGTAGTGCACCTACCTTACCCGCACCTCCCTAACCCGCTGAATCCCGAATCTAACCCCGAACCAAGCACAACATTGGCTTTATTCGCCCCACACAGGCAATAACCGCTCTCACACATATTCACATTTCACATACGTCTTACCCCCGTGGCGCTGGCTCTACGCGAGTGGTCACCCAAACACAAAGGAAAACCCGTGAAAAAGAGCAATATGATTAAGAGCGCAACCTCCATTACCCTCCTGGCAGCCCTGGCATTGACCGGCTGCGCGGCAACCTCGGCATCGAATGCCAGCGCATCGAGTGCAACCAGTACCTCCGCTTCGAGCACTTCGGGCACCACATCGAAGGTGGCAGACTCTTTCTCCACCGACGTGAAGAGCGGCGCGAAGCTCGCCGAGGACACCCACTACTCCGCAAAGGACGTCACCTGGGATTCCTCCAGTGAAGTTACTATCGATCTTTCTAACCCGACCGCGACCGACGGCGTGACCGTCAGCGACGGCGTCATCACCATCACCAAGGCGGGCAACTACAAGCTCACCGGCACCTACGAGGGCCAGATCAAGGTTGAGGCAGCCGACAGTGACATGGTCCGCCTGATCCTGAACAACGCGACGATCACCAACTCCACCGGTGCAGCTATCAACGTTGTTGAGGCGGACGAGGTCGTCATCTACACCGCCTCGGGCACCACCAACACCGTCTCTGACGGCTCCTCCTACTCGGATACCGCCAGCGGCAGCCCCGACGCCGCCATCTACTCCAAGAGCGACCTGACCCTTGCCGGTGAAGGCACCCTGAAGGTTGAGGGCAAGTACGAAGAGGGCATCCACACCACTGACGGCCTGGTCATTGCCTCCGGCACCCTGGAAGTGAACGCGGCAAACACCGGCATCAAGGGTAAGGACTACGTCGATATCCTGGACGGCACCATCACCGTGACCGCAACCAAGGACGGTATCAAGGCAACTAACGACACCGACGGCAACCGCGGCTGGGTACGCCTGAGTGGCGGTACCGTGAACATCTCTGCAGGTGATGACGGTTTCAAGGCTGAGCGCGTGCTTGAAATCTCCGGCGGTACCCTGAACATTACCAAGGCGAACGAGGGTATTGAGGCGCAGTACATCAACATTCTGGACGGCACCGTGAACGTGACCAGCTCGGATGACGGTATCAACGCCTCGTACAGCACTACGACTACCACCGACTCGACCAGCACTGAGTTGGCTTCGACCTCCACCACGCAGACCACCCAGACCACCCAGGGAACCCAGGGCAACCAGAACTCTGCACCCCAGGTGCCCAGCGGTAGCGCAGGTCAGGTACCCGCAGGCGGTCAGGCTCCCTCCGGCTCCATGGGTTCCGGTACCATGGGCCAGCCCCCGGCTGGCGGTGGCGCAGGTGGCGGCATGGGCGGCGGCATGGGTGGTGGCGGTGGCACCTTCGAGGTCGTCGACGCAACCATCAATATCTCCGGTGGTACGGTCACCGTGAATACGAACGGCGACGGCATCGACTCCAACGGTACGGCAACCCTCTCGGGCGGCACCCTGATCGTGAACGGTCCCTTCACCGGCGGTAACGCATCCCTGGACACCAACGGTGACCTGCTGCTCAACGGCACGACCGTGGCCGCGGGTAACTCCGGTGACATGTTCGAGGCGCCCTCGACCAACTCCACCAGCGGCTACGTGAAGATCAGCAACGTATCGAACCTGAGTGCCGGCACCACCGTACAGGTTGCCGACTCCTCCGGTAACGTGGTGGCGAACTACAAGGTGACTAACTCCAGCACCGCACTGATCCTGGTCTCCAGCTCCAAGATCACCAAGGGCGAGAGCTACACCGTGTACACCACCACCGATAGCGTGGATGCATCCAGCACCACCCTGGCTTCTAACGCCACCTCGCTGGGCTCCTTTACCGCAAGCTAGCAGCTCCTTCGCCGCAGGCTCAGCGGCAGGGGGCTCTCCCTTAGACCCCGTGCGGGATGTCATGACCTGCACGGTACCCTCTCTGAACCCGGTCTTGTGAGTGAGCCGGTAGGAGAGACACTCGCCCCGCATCGGATGTAGTGATATATCCGGTGCGGGGCTACGTGTTATATAGGGTGTGTGGCGTCTGGGGTAAAAAAGCCGCGGGTGCAAAATAAAACGGTTGTTCCGGTGCGAAGAAGTGTCATGATACGCAAAATAGGTGCCGTTGAGCGAGACATTCAGGGCTGAAACAGGGTACTCTATAGTGTAGTAAAGACTGTTGAACGATCCGAGAGCGATGCGCCGCGCGTGCTGTTCGCCTCGGACAGGATGAAAGAGGGGGTCACGCCATGGGGCGCGGCCGTCAGAAGGCTAAAGCAACTAGGCAGGCTCGGGAGATGAAGTACTTCAGCCCCGAGACCGACTACAGCGCACTCGAGCGCGAGCTCAGCAGCGCGAAGAAAACGAAGTCCTCCGATTCGTCCCGCCGTCGCTATGACGACGAGGACGACTACTCGGCATACGCAGAAAAGTACGCGTCCTACGAGGATGAGGCATAAAGAATACGCGGAATGATTCGGTGCATATCGACCGAGCGTATTTCATAGATGATGAACCGGCTTGAGGCCCCGTACGGGGTGCTCAGCCGGTTTTTTCGTGCCCGCAGTTTTTGAGGATGCGCTCTCAGGCGTGTGCGCGAGGGCAGGCTGCCCTCAGACGGAGGCGCGAGGAGGGGCTACCCATGGGGGTCTTAACTGTGCGGAGCATAAAGCCAATACACATGTTTATACATATATATGCATAGCGCCATCTGGTAATAAAGCATAGGCAGTAATAAAAAAGTTTTAAATGAATAAGCATACATAGCCTCTGCACAGCTTAGTCATGCCTGGCACAGAGAATAGACCGGCATTCTAGAGACATGAACAACGAACAGAACATGACTCAGAACATTGACCAGACTACCCAGACCGCAGCGGAACAAGCTAACGCAGCACAAACCGCTGCAGAGCAGAAGCTAGCCAAGAAGAAGCTCACCCGTCGAATTTTCATCGGCGGCGGCCTCGGCGCACTCGCAGTAGTTGGCGGCGGCGCAGGCTGGGCGTACAACCGCTACCTGGCAGAGCACACCGAAATCGAAGATACCACCGCCTACGAGGCGGCAGCAGCCCAGGCAAACGCAAGCGCCTCCGGCTCCGCCACCGCAGATCCCACCGAACTGACCGGCGTGAAGGTCAACGGCCAGAGCCTCACCGCTAACGAAGGCTCGATTACCATCACCTCCACCACCACCGGCAGCGGCTCGGACGCGGTCGTCTCCTTCGTAGCAGACATCAAGCTCGACAACGCAACCCTGCTGCGAAGCGCCTTCGCCAACAACAAGTTCGGCCAGAACATCATCGACACCCCCTCGAACATGGCGTCCGAACACAACGGCATCTGGGCGATCAACGGCGACTACTACGGCTTCCGTACCACCGGCATCGTGATCCGAAACGGTGTTGTCTACCGTGACTCCGGTGCACGTGAAGGCCTCGCCTTCTACCGCGACGGCTCCGTCAAGCTCTACGACGAAACCGCAACCAACGCCCAGACCCTCGTCAACGAGGGCGTGTGGAACACCCTCTCCTTCGGCCCCGCACTGGTCAAGGACTCCGCAATCGTCGACGGCATCGACAGCGTCGAAGTGGACACCAACTTCGGTAACCACTCCATCCAGGGCTACCAGCCGCGAACCGGTGTGGGCGTGCTCGGCACCAACCACCTGGTCTTCATCGTGGTCGACGGCCGCTCCACCAACTACTCGCGCGGCGTGACCATGCCCGAGTTCGCCCAGATGTTCAAGGACCTCGGCTGCGTGAGCGCCTACAACCTGGACGGTGGTGGCTCCTCCGCCATGGTCTTCAACAACAAGCTGGTCAACCGCCCGCAGGGTGGCACCAAGGAACGTGGCACCAGCGACATCCTCTACATTGCAGGGAGCGCATCGTGATTATCCTGATACCTGCCTATAAGCCGGACCAATCACTGGTCCGCCTTGCCCGGGCCCTGCGCAAACAGGACCCTGCCGCCGAAATCCTCGTGATTGACGACGGATCCGGCAGCACCTACGCACCCATCTTTACCGAACTGCGCATCGACGGCGTGACCGTGCAGATCCACCCCGCCAACAAAGGCAAGGGTGCGGCACTGCGCACCGGCATCGCCTGGGCGAAAGCAAACCGCCCCGGCGAGGTCATCGTCACCGCCGACGCGGACGGCCAGCACCTACCTCGGGACATCTTCCGTGTGGGTGTGCGCACCGAAACCGCCGCGGCGGCAGGGCAGAGGAGCATCATCCTCGGCGTGCGTACCAAGCCCGACCCGACCGCCGGCGAAGAAGGCACCAAGGTGCCGCTGCGCTCCAAAATTGGCAACAGCGCAACCGTAGGCTTCTTCGCCCTGGCGACCGGAGCCCGCGTGGCAGACACCCAGACCGGTCTGCGCGGCTTCACCCCGCAGATCCTGGACTGGCTGCTGCAGATTCCCGGCGATAAGTACGAGTACGAGTTCTCCATGCTGCTACGCGCAACCCGCGCAGACGTGGAACTGGTGCAGGTACCCATCGTGAAGGTCTACGAGCCCGGCAACCCGACCAGCCACTTTAGGCCTCTGCAGGACTCGGCGCTCATTTACGCACCGCTGCTTGCCTTCCTGGCATCGTCTTTCCTGACCGGCTTCCTGGTAGATGCTATCGCCCTCTTCGTCCTGGTGGGCATGGGCGCTCCGCTACTGGCAGCCGTGGTCGGTGCGCGTGTCATCTCGGCGCTGACGAACTTCACCGTCAACCGAATGCTCATGCACGACGGAGGCGCACGCCCCTCGGCATCCTCCTCGCTGGTACGTTACACCGTGCTGGCGGTGGGTATCCTCGCAGCCAACGCGGCTCTTATGGAAGCTTTGACCGGCATGGGCGCGTCCCTGCTGGTCGCCAAGATCCTGACCGAACTGATTCTGATCCCGATCAGCTTCGCGGTCCAGCGCCGCTGGGTTTTTCTACCCACCCAGCGTCAGGAAAATACGCGAGAGAAGGCAGTAGCAACCAACGCCCCCTCGGGTTTGCGTGCGGTGAGCTATGAGTCCGCTCGCGTGGAGGCTGCCGGTATCCGTACCGGCGTGCGTGCCTCCCAGGTACGCCCCTAGCTCGTCTACCCTAGCGTCCAGCTCGTTAGGGGCGTACCCCAAGATTTCTCCCACCTGTCAGTCGTGAGGGTGGGTGGGAGAAGCAAGCTGCAGCACCAAAAGCGGCAGCGTTCTGTTCACGAAAAGCCCCCGCTGAGAAAACTCAACGGGGGCTTTTTGTATATATTTGGCCTTTCAGAAGCCTATTGGCTCACCGGCTTCCGAGCTGGCAACATACCGATTACTGACCGGGAATCAGACCGCCGGGAGTAATCAGGAACGGCGGGTTGTGGTTAACAGCCGGGTTAGTCACGTAACCAACACGAGCCGCACGGGTCGGGTGCTTAGGAGCACGCTTCGGCCAGGGCTTCACCTGCGGGTTCGGGTCCTTCTTGCCCTGCACCATAGCCAGCGCGCTCGCAGCGTTCACAATGCCGGAACCGCAAGCGTTCACATCGCAGGTGAGCGGCTTGGAGCTCTGCTTCAGAATCTGCTTTGCACGCTCAGCGGTCAGGGAGGGGTCAACGGACTTCATCAGGGCAATCACGCCAGCAACCTGGGGTGCTGCCATGGAGGTGCCGTCGTACTCGGTGTAGCCCGCACCCTTGGAAACGGTGGTACCCAGATCCACGGTGGACATGATGCTGCTGCCGGGGGCGCTCACATCAACAAGCTTGCCGTAGTTCGAGAAGTCGCTACGCTTACCCTCCTGGTCGGTAGCGCCCACCACGATCGAACCGCCGCAGTTAGCCGGAGCGACCTTGGAGGTGTCCTGACCATCGTTACCAGCTGCGACCACGAGGATCGCGCCGCGCTTGTTCACCTCGGCAATAGCCTTGGAGTAGGTTGCGGGGCAGGTGCCCTCGCCGCCGAGGGAGAGGTTAATGATCTTGGCGGGGTTGGAGTTCGCGGGAACGCCCTCAACGGTGCCGCCGGCTGCCCAGACCATTGCATCCGCAATGTCGGAGTCGTAGCCGCCGCACATGCCCAGGGCACGCACGGGCAGGATCTTGGAGTTCGGTGCCACGCCGACGATGCCGCGCTTATTGTTCATAATTGCGGCGATGGAGCCTGCAACGTGGGTGCCGTGCCAGTTCGACTCGCTTGCCTCAGAGTCCGCGTCGCAGACGCCGGCTTCTTCCCAGTTGCCCTGGTCGGTCGGGTCAGAGTCGCGGCCGTTGCCGTCACGGGCAATGGAAGGCTCGGTGATGAAATCGTAGCCGGGCAGAACGTTAGCGTCCAGGTCGGGGTGCTTGACGATGCCGGAGTCAATCACAGCAACGGTCACGCCAGCACCCTGGGTGGTCTTCCACGCCTCGGGGGCTGCCAGGCCCTTGGTGCCGTGCAGGTTCCACTGCTGCGGGTAGAGGGTGTCGTTCGGTGCCACAACCTGGTCCGATGCCTGCGCAGCCTTGGCGACCTGAGCCACCTTGGAGGTCGCGGCGCCACGAGCACGCGCGTTCGAGCGGCGCAGCAGGTCGGGCTCAACGGATGCGACGGAGGGGTTGGAGCTCAGAGCCGCCATGTACTTCTCAGCCTGCTCTGCGGTGAGCTTGGAGGAGAGGGTCACCACGGTCGCCTTCTGGGCGGTGGTGCGTACGTAGCTGGTCTTGACCTTCAGCAGCTCGTCGATGCTCTTCACATCGGAGCTGATGCCCTGGTAGAGGGAGTCGCTCCAGGTGGAGACCTGGGTGCCTGCGGGGCTTGCCCAGTTGATGCCACCGGAGTTCAGGGCGCTGTCGGTGTAGGTGATGACGAAGCGGTTGAAGCCTGCCTTCTGCTGACCGGAGCTGAGGGAGGAAATAGTGGTGTGCGCCTTGGCGCGTTCGGCGCCGTTAGCCTTGGCGGGTGCCGCGAAGGATGCGGGGGCGCCCAGGGTCGCGATGAGTGCTGCGGCGGTGCCCAGGCTCAGCGCGGTGCGTGCGATGCGGCGCGCTGAGGGGTGAGTGGTAAAAGACATCGGGGTCCTTTGCGTATGTGAGTGCCGGAAGCGGCAAGTGGGTTGGTCATCCACTCACATAAATGCACTTTTGAGAAAATATTTGCATTCTTTTGCATATTTGCTTGTGAGGAGCGAATAGAAAAAGAAAATGCACATCACTGCATTGATGTGTATTTTTCTCTAAACTCCCGTGCGGGAGTTCTTCGGAAGTAGTTTATGTGGTGAGATATCGCTATCCTAGCACCTTTTCCTATGTATCTAGCGCCTAAAACTCGATAGTGTGGCGCAGGTAATGAGATTTTTCTTTCATGTAAATGCAGATAAAGAAATGCCTAGTCGAGATATTCTCATGCCTTAAAGCAGTGATTTAAGTTTTGCTCATCTTTATATAAAATGAGGTGCATCACATCATATATTTTATTCATAAAGTAACTGAAAAAGGGTGCTAGAGTATCTCACGGTGCGTACCCGTGCATGCACATTGTGAACCCACAACGTAACCCCGTACTACGCACCAACACCTCACTCTTCCGTATTCACTCGTACCGAATGCGCACCCGCGCCCTCAATGCGAATCGGCAATGTTGCGCCGAACCGTGCATACCCGGTACCACTCACACAAGGACGTCCATGCTTCGCATTGCTCGCCCCTCGCAGGCACGCTCCTCACAGCGTTCCCTGCTGAGCTTCGTCACCGCAACCTGCCTGCTCTCAGCAAGCGTCATCCCCGCCGTGGCGGTACCCACCGCGCAGGCAAACCAGGCTTCTAACGCGGCACAGGCTTCTAACGCCGCGCAGACCTCCAACACTGCACAGATTTCTAACACCGCACAGGCAACCCAGTCCGCGCCCGTGGCGTACAACCGCTTCATCATCACCTACACCGAGGACGCGAAGAACGCCGCCTCCACCGACGCCACCGCAGACCAGATTGACTGGTCCGCCGCCGCCGGCACCCAGCAGGCAACCTGGAGCGACGCACTCTACGCGGGCATCACCTCCGACGTGCAGAGCATCGACGAGCTGCTGAACATTAAGACCAGCTACGTCCGCTCCACCGCGCTGGATGCCAGCGTGGTCACCACCTCCGCGGAGCTCACCCCCGCCCAGGCGCAGCAGTACATGAACGCCCTGAGCGCGAACTCCAAGGTTGCCTCCGTGTCGCCGGATATGCGCCGCTACGCCACCGTGGACAACACCTCGGAGACCGTCAAGATTAACGACCCGAAGATGAACCGCATGTGGTCCCTCACCGGCGAGAAGGGCGTCTCCGCTCTGGAGGCGTGGGGCACCACCCGCGGCAAGGGCGTGACCGTGGCGGTGCTGGACTCCGGCATTACCGCCCACCCGGACCTGGACGCTAACGTGCTGCCCGGCTACGACTTCATTGCCGAATCGGCGTTCTCCAATGACGGCGACGGCCGCGACTCCGACCCGACCGACGCCGGCAACTGGACCGTAGATAACCAGTGCTTCACCGGTTCGAAGGCGACCGCCTCCGACTGGCACGGCACCCACGTGGCGGGCACTATTGCCGCTATCGCGAATAACAACGAGGGCATTGCCGGCGTGGCACCCGAAGCGAAGATCGTGCCCGTGCGCGTTCTGGGCGCCTGCGGTGGCTTCGACTCGGACATCACCGACGGCATTATTTGGGCTGCCGGTGGTAGCGTGCGCGGCGTTCCCGCAAACCAGAACCCCGCCCAGGTCATTAACATGTCCATCGGTAGCGAGGGCACCTGCACCACCCCGTACCGCCAGGCGATTGCCCAGGCGAATAAGCGCGGCTCCAGCGTGGTTGTCGCTGCGGGTAACAATAACTTTGACGCGTCGAAGTCCAGCCCCGGCAACTGCGAGGACGTCATCACCGTGGGCGCGACCGATAAGAACGGCAAGCGCTCCTACTTCTCTAACTACGGCTCCCGCGTGGACGTGAGTGCCCCCGGTGGCGACCGCCGCTACTGGGGTGGCGGAATCCTCTCCACCCTGAACGCTGGCAAGACCGCTCCCGGTAAGGCTGACTACGCCGAGTACCAGGGCACTTCCATGGCGGCACCGCATGTTGCCGGTATTGTGGCGCTCATGAAGTCGGTTGATCCGAAGCTGACCTACGCTCAGGCGAAGAAGGTTCTGCAGTCCACCTCTCAGGGTGTTGAGTGCGACCAGTCTGCGTGCGGTTCCGGCATTGTGAATGCGGCGCGCGCGGTTCAGCAGGTCCGTTCCGACCGTGAGGCTGCGGATGCCGCCGCAGCTGAGGCGGCACGTAAGAAGGCTGAGGAGGAGGCCGCACGTAAGAAGGCGGCCGAGGAAGCGGCCCGCAAGAAGGCTGAAGAGGACGCTAAGCGTCAGCAGGCTCCCGCGCCTAAGGCGACCCCGGCTCCGAAGACTAACCGTCCGGTGACCCGCCCGTCCCGCCCGGTGACTCGCCCCTCGTACCCGTCGCGTCCGCGTCACGGTCACACTCCGCGTTACCGCTCCTGGTACGGTTCTTCTGCGAACACCTACCCGAGCAGTGGTTACTTGGGTTTCGCTTCCGGTAATCACCGCTAGTCGAAACTCTTTTTAGATACGAAAAGCCCCCGATGATTTCTCTCATCGGGGGCTTCGCTATGCCCGTGAACCGGGTCTGTCTACGCTACGGGTAGCTTAGTGCTGATCGTCTGCTTCGCGGGGCTTCTGTGCGGGGTTGGTGACCAGCGGCTCGTCCTGGGTGACGGGCTCGGCGTCACCGTTCAGGTCTTGGACCTGGGCATCTTCGGGGATTTCCATGGCGGGTGCGCCGGGAAGCCGGTCGTAGTCACCGGTGAGGCTCTCGCCGTTGGCTCCTGCCGTGAGAGCTTCTGTGGTTGCTTTGGCTGCCTCGTCGTCGGCGGCTCTATCGGCAATCTTAGTGTTAGATGCGCCTGCACTCAATCCCTTAGAGATCACCTTGATGGTCTTGCGCGGTCGCAGGTAGGTCACCCTACCGTTCGCGTCCAGGTTTCCAGCCTTTTTAGCCAGGTTGAAGCTGTTGATAATACCTCGGCTGCAGAAATACTTATCGCACTTGATGCGGTTTCCCCCCGCGAGGGTGAACGCCTCCTCAACCTGCTTGGTGGTGATGGAGGTGCCGTTGACCAGCTGCTGCGCCAGCAGAGCGGAGACGTGCGGTGCCGCCATGGAGGTGCCGCTCTCGTAGTCGTAGCTGAACTTAGTGTAATCCGGGCGGTCAAGGCTCTTCATGGACAGGGTGAGAATGTCCTCACCCGGTGCCGAGATGTTAACCCTCGTGCCGTAGTTGGAGAACGAAGCTCGCGTGCCAGCCTTGGTGGTTGCACCAACCGTGATGACGCCCATGCAGTTGGCGGGCGCGTACTTGGAGGCCTCCGTGTTGCCGTTACCTGCCGCGGCGACCACGATTGCACCCCTGGAGCGGGCGATGTTGATGGCGCGCTGGTAAGCGGCGGGGCACTGGGTTACGGTGCCGATGGACATATTGATGATCTTGGCGGGGTAGGCGTTGTCCGGTACTCCGTCAACGTGTCCGCCGGCAGCCCAGATGATGGCGTCGGCAATGTCGGAGGTTCGGCCACCGCATCGGCCCAGCACGCGCACGGGCTGCACGCGGGCGAGGTCGGCGACGCCGACGATGCCCATGCGGTTATTGCCTCGGGCACCGATAATGCCGGCAACGCTGGTGCCGTGCCAGGTGGAGGTGTGGGCGTTCGCCTGGTCCTTGCAGAGGTTGTAGGGTGCGTAGTCGCCTTCATCCCTGGGGTTGGGGTCGCGGCCGTCGCCGTCGCGGGCGCTGAGCGGGTCGCTGACGAAGTCGTAGCCGTTCGCCATGCCGGTAACCAGGTCGGGGTGCGGCACGTAGCCGGTATCGAGTACGGCGACCTTCACGTTTGCGCCGCGGCGCAGGCGCGCGTTACCGGTGTTCTGAACGCCGGTGGTGGGGTTGGTGAGGTTCCACTGCTTGCTGTACTGCGGGTCGTTGTACTGGAAGGTGATGTCGCCCTCTGCGGCGGGGTAGTTGATGTAGTCGGGTTCTACGGAGGCTACGTCCGGATCGGAGGCGACCTTCGCCATGAACTCCTTGGCCTCGTTTTTGTTGAGGGTTTTGGAGGTCTGGATGACGGCGTCATCGGTGGAGGTGTTGTGCAGGAACTTGGTGTCGACGTTCAGCGCTTCGCTGACGACGTCGACGGTGTCCATGATGTCGTCAACGATGCCGCGGACTGCGTCCCACTCGCCGTCGCGCAGCATTTTGCGCTGCTTGGCTTCGTTGGTGTAGGTGACGATGAATCGGTCGAAGTTCTGCTGGGGGAGCGTGCCGGGTGCCGCCGCGGTGGGGGTGGTGGGGCGTGCCGCGCCGTTGCGTGTGAGGGTGAGGGGGCTGACGGGGCCTTCAATCTGGGGCGCCGCCTGAGCTGCTGCCAGGATGGCTTCGTCGCTGGGTGCCTGCGCGAGGACGGCGGGCAGGTCGCCTCCGAAGAGGATGGCGCCGGCGGCGAGCAGGCTCATGGCTGCGTGTGCGGGGTGCTTGCGGCGGGTGCAGGGGCGAGGAGGTGTTTCGGTGCGCTGCGCGCCGAAGTATGGAAGCCTCATCTGGTTCTCCTGATGTAGGTGGTATGCGGACTGTGTGATGTGTACTGGTGTTTCCGTCTGTAGGTGCGCGAGGTGCGTATAGGGTTTTTACGGGGCAGTAAAAGAGGCCTTTTTGGGCGCGCTGAAGTGCAGAAAGGGGCGAGGGAATAGCGTTTCTTTGACCCTTTTTGCGTACCGGAAGAACTCTTTTTGGACGGTGTGCAACGTACATTTCTAAGGTATCACTTCAAGGTGAACTTGAGGGATTTTTGAGGTGCTTTTCACGGGTTAATGTACAGAAAATCAACCTCTGGAGGCTGAATAGCACCCAATGAATGAGAGTTTATATAAGTAAAGCTTGAGGGTTGGAATATGCGAGGCAGGATATGCGGTACCTCTTGCTGATAGGGGAGAAAAATAAATGTTTTAACACTATGGTGTAAGCACTAGAATGCATTAAAAATGCAATTGATAGCAAAAAATAAAAATAGCCCAAAATACGCGTGAAAATAAATAAAAAGCTGGCATTAAACACACGGGACAGCACGCCCCGCCGGTAGACACACAAAGACCGGGGCGGCCACCGTAGAGGTGACCGCCCCGGCATCAGCAATTATCAGCACCCGTCAGGCTGGCGCTCGCTCACTGCGTGAAGAAGCGTCCTTAGGAAGCGTAGGAGCCCAGCAAGCGAACCGCGCCGCCGTCCACGCCCTTAGCGCCCTGAACGTAATCGGGGTTGTTAGCCTCGGGCTCGCCGGCGGCAACAACGTCACCCATAATCCAGGAGGGAATACCGCGATCGTTCAGGCGCTTGGTAGCAGCCTCAGCTACGGAGGGGTCAACGATAGCGATCATGCCCACGCCCAGGTTCAGGGTGCGCTCCAGGTCGGCAAGGGGCACGTTGCCCAGCGAACCAATCAGGGAGAAAATCGCAGGGATCTGCCAGGTGGAGCGGTCCACGCGACCCTCCAGGCCCTGGGGCAGAACGCGAGCCAGGTTAGCAGCCAGGCCGCCGCCGGTCACGTGCGAGAAGCCGCGTACACCGCTACCGGTGGTTCCGTCTTCGCCGTTGACGGGGAATGCTGCCGCCAGGTCCAGGCAGTCTGCAGCGTACACGCGGGTGGGTTCGAGCAGCTCTTCACCGATGGTGCGGCCCAGCTCGTCCACCTGGCGCTCCAGACCCCAACCGGCAACGTTCAGGACCTTACGGACCAGGGAGTAGCCGTTGGAGTGAATACCGGAGGATGCCATAGCAATCAGCACGTCGCCCTCACGTACGCGCTCGGGGCCGAGCAGCTCGTCAGCCTCAACCAGACCGGTTGCCGCGCCCGCAACGTCGTACTCGTCTTCAGCGAGCAGACCGGGGTGCTCAGCGGTCTCGCCGCCAACCAGGGCGGTGCCAGCCTGTGCACATGCGCCCGCGATACCGCGCACAATATCAGCGATGCGCTCAGGAACGACCTTGCCGGTGGCAATGTAGTCGGTCATGAACAGGGGCTTAGCGCCGCACACGACGATGTCGTCCACGACCATGCCGACCAGGTCGTAACCGATGGTGTCGTGAATATCGAGTGCCTGCGCGATAGCGACCTTGGTACCCACACCGTCGGTGGAGGTAGCCAGGTAGGGCTTGCGGTACTTGACGAGCTCGGAGACGTCGTACAGGCCCGCGAAGCCGCCCACGCCACCAACGACGGAGGAGTTGTGGGTCGCCTTGATAGCGCCCTTCATCAGCTCAACGGCGCGATCGCCAGCCTCTACGTCAACACCTGCGCTCGCGTAGGTTACGGTGGTGGTGTTCTCGCTCATGAGGATTCCTTCGGGGTAGCGGTAGCGGAGGAGTTTGCGGGGATGCGGTCCTGCTCGGTGAGCAATGCCTCGAGGTCGGCGTCGGGGCCGGGGTTGCACATGCCCATACCGGCGTCGTCTGCGGCAACCTGTACTGCGGAGAGGTCGAACTTCGTTTCGAGAGTTTCGGTGCCTTCGCGGGTCTCAATGGAGACGGCCTCAGCATGCTCAGGCTTGGAGGGGACGGGGCGCTCCACGGTCACCTCAGCTGCCTTACCGGCGAGGGGTCCGCCCTTGCCCTTCTCCGAGGAGTCGAAGAGGGACTTGCCGCGTCGTTCCTCGCTCGGCAACTCAATCGGGTATTTGCCGGTGAAGCATGCGGTGCACATGTTTTCGGCGGGCTGCTCGGTGGCTGCCATCATGCCGTCCTGAGAGATGAAGCCGAGCGAATCGGCACCCAGGGAGGACGCGATTTCGTCCACGGACAGACCGTTCGCAATCAGCTCCGCACGGGAGGCGAAGTCAATACCGTAGAAGCAAGGCCACTTCACGGGCGGGGAGGAGATGCGCACGTGCACTTCCTTCGCGCCAGCTTCGCGGAGCATACGCACGAGGGCACGCTGAGTGTTACCGCGAACAATGGAATCGTCAATAACGACGAGGCGCTTACCGGCAACCACAGACTTGAGCGGGTTCAGCTTGAGTCGAATACCGAGCTGGCGGATAGTCTGCGAGGGCTGAATGAAGGTTCGGCCCACGTAGGCGTTCTTGACCAGGCCGTTACCGTAGGGAATGCCGGACTCTTCGGCGTAACCAATAGCAGCCGGAACACCGGATTCGGGAGTGGGCATGACCAGGTCAGCTTCAACAGCGTGTTCGCGGGCAAGCTGACGGCCCATTTCTACGCGGGATTCGTAGACGCTACGGCCGGAGATGGTGGTGTCCGGGCGAGCGAGGTAAACGTACTCGAAGACGCAACCGGCGGGCTTAGCTTTTGCGAAACGCTGGGAACGCAGACCGTTCTCATCAATGGTGATGAGCTCGCCGGGCTCCACTTCACGCACGAAGGACGCACCGACAATATCAAGTGCCGCGGTTTCGGATGCGACAACCCAGCCACGCTCCAGACGACCGAGCACGAGGGGGCGTACACCCTGCGGGTCGCGTGCAGCGTAGAGGGTGTGCTCATCCATGAAGGTGAGGCAGAAAGCACCGCGAAGGGTCGGCAATAGGTCGAGTGCTGCTTCTTCGAGGGAGTCGAAGTCGTGCTCCGCCAGCAGGGCGGTGACGAGTGCGGTGTCGGTGGTGTTGCCCTGGGCGAGTTCGCCGTGCTTGGGGGGCTTGCCGCCGTTCTTTTCAATCAGACGCTCGTAGAGGTCTGCCGAGTTGGTGAGGTTACCGTTGTGCGCCAGGCAGAGCGTGCCGTGCGGGGTGGTACCGAGAGTCGGCTGTGCGTTAGCCCAGTGGGATGCGCCGGTGGTGGAGTATCGGGCGTGGCCGATAGCGTGGTCGCCGGGCATGGAACTGAGGGTGGCTTCGTCAAAGACCTGGGAGACCAGTCCCATATCTTTGTACACGTGGATGCGTTTGCCGTTACTGGTTGCGATACCTGCTGATTCCTGGCCGCGGTGCTGGAGCGCGTACAGGCCGTAGTAGGTTAGCTTTGCCACGTCCTCGCCGGGAGCCCAGACACCGAAGACGCCGCAGGCGTCCTTGGGGCCGTGGTCAATTGGATCGAGGTCGTGAGTGAGTTTTCCGTCGGGGCGAATCAATTCACTTCTTTTCGACGATGGGACTGCGGATGCGTCTGTGCAAGCGCAAGATTAGGGCGTGTTGCCGCACTCACACCTGCCTGTGTGTGCCGTAGCATACACCAGACCTTTAAAAGTGTACCGGGTTTCGGAGCCGATGCGGTGAAAGATGCGCTAAATACCTCAGGATGGACCACTAGAACAGGCACCAAACACGCCAAATCACGAAAACTGCGTGGACCTGTGAGCTCGTAGCGAATTCTAGAAGAGCGGCAACAAACCCGAAAGGTCACTACGCTCACCCGACGCATCCAGCGCACCGGCACTCACCGCCTGCGCCCACGAACAGGCACCCAGAACCAGCGCCGCCCACACGAGTGGACGCGCCTCCACCACGGACGGCGGGGTACCGCGCGTATGGCGAGGACCCGCCACGCACTGGGTCACGCCCAGCGGGGGTACACGCACCTCCACACTATTGCCGGGGGCGAGGGTCGCCAGCTCCTCCAGGGTGAAGCGCACAAAGGTAGCGCGCACCGGGCGGGGGAGCGCGGCAAACGCCTGCTCCACCTCGGGGCTGTTCAGCAGGTACTCGCCTCGGGCATGCGAATCTGCAAGTTCACCGGCTGCCGCGCGCTGCGCCGCAAAGAAGGCACGCACTTCGCGTACCGCCGCCATGCCCGCTTCTTCGCTAGTCTTACGTCGAATCGCCACAACTAGTTCCCTTCCTGGGTACCGAGAGTCAGATTCTCGCGAGTGAAGAGCTCCTCATGTACGCGCAGCTCACCCACCACAACAGGCTTGCCGTCCACGTAACCGCCGGTCACCGGGCGAACCACCAGCGCGAGTAGGCGCTCGCATTCCTCGGCGCTCAGGTAGCCGCCAGCAACAAGAGCACGCAGAGCCACGACGTACATGGCGCGGTGCGAACCGTCGCTCATCTTCACCACCATGGACGCGCCCGAACGCAGACCAATGCAGAGCACACCCTCCGCGCCGCCCTTGACGATTGCGTCCAGTTCTTCGCTGAGCACGGTGTCGGGGGAGCCGGGCGCCTGAATCAGTTCGGGGTAATCCACCATGGCGGTCGCGACCGTGGAGGCGCGCGCATCCGCCCCGAGGTTGCGGATTGCCGCACCCAGGGTCGAGTAGGCGCGTGCGGCACCGGCAAGGGAGACGGCGTGCACGGGCGCACCGCAGCCGTCAACGCCGATTGCGGCTACCGGCTCGCCGGTGAACGCCTCAATTTCTTCGGTGATGACCTGCTGCAGCGGGTGTGCGGGGTCGAGGTAGTTGTGCAGGGTCCAGTTCTGCGAGCCCTCTTCAAGGTCGCCGCGCTCAAGCTTGGCGGTGCACGCCCACAGGAATGCGGCGTGCTTGCCGGAGCAGGGGTGCGCCAGGGCAGTAGCGGCGAGGTTCGCCTGAGTCATTGCCTGGCGTGCCTGCTTATCGGCAGGGAGCGTGGGCTTGAGCGCCAGGTTTGCCGGGGTGAGCGGGTTGGTTTCGGTGCTGCCCTGGGTGAGCACGTCCTGTACGGCGCGCATCTGCTCGAAGGTGCCGCGGTGCGAACCGCAGGCGATGGCGACCTGGGAACCGCGCAGGGGTGCGCCCGCCTTCATGGATCCGATGGCCTGCAGCGGCTTGGCGGCGGAGCGCAGGTAGAAGGGTTCGTGAATGTCGCCGAGGGCAAGCTGCACATCGCCGTCGGGGTTGAGGAGGATGAGGCGGCCGCGGTGGCGTGCCTCGACAAAGTTGTTGCGGGTGAGCTGTGCGAGTTCTACGTCGAAGACGCTGCTGGGGTTGGTGGTGTGAGTGGTTGCCTGTGGGGTGGTGCTGTTGGTCATTCTTCTAGTTTAAACGGGGCGTATTGCATCGCCCTATTTGTGCGGTGAAGGGTGGCTGAAAACGGGATTTTATATGCACCTGATAAGGAGTGTGAGGAAGCGTATATCCCTCAAAAGGTTGATTTTATGAGTCACTCATTTTTATAATGGTAGGGTGCTCATCGCGCAGAACACCTTCAAAGGTGGCTCTGAGGCAAGCATCGTGAGCGAGGTACAGCCCGCACGATTCCCCTACTACAGGTAGCCTCCACATCAACCCTGCGCACCGCATAGGACCGACCGACGTATAGACGTCACCGCCCAAATATATGGCGAAGACCAAGGCAGCGGCATATGAGCTTTTTCTCCACTTACCCACCCCTGAACGGTACGCTGAGCCCTCGCGCGCTCGCTTGCCACCCCCACCCTAAACCTCACCCTTAAGGTGAATATGCCGGTACGAAGCATAGGGTTTAGAACTCGGGGTTTACAGGGATTTTTGCACCGTCACTTTCAGCCACTTTTCTAAGCGGCGCATACGGCGCACACAATTACGTAAAGGAGTACACCCATGGCAGAGCAGCACAACACCTCTACCTCCGCACAGAACTCTTCCCCCAAGGGCGGTTTGAGCGCAGAATCTGAATTCCACGCAAAGTTCTTCCCCATCCTGGCCCGTGTTGCTTCTGTGACTGCAGTCCTGATGTACGTCTTCTACTTCCCGCAGATTATCGGTAACCTGAGCGGTCACAAGGGTGACTGGATTCAGCCTCTGGTTGCGGCTATCAACTGCACCCTGTGGGTTCTGTACGGTCTGTGGCGCCCCAAGAAGGACGTCCCGATCATCATCGCGAACCTCCCGGGTATTGTCTTCGGTGGTGTGGCTGCCATTACCGCCCTCATCTAGTGCTTTTAGCTTGATTCGGTAGCTTCGGTTACCGCGCTGTGCGGCTCTTCTCTAGCGTGCATTCTTACGAATGTGCCGCTACATGAGAAGAGCCGCATTTTTAGTGAGCCCAGCTCACGTTTTTAGAGTGATACCGGGTACCCTGAATAGCATGAAGGTTTTGGTACTGGGCCCCGGCGGCCGCGAACACGCAATTATTCGAGCGCTTCTGCGCGACCCTGAGGTAACCGAGGTGCACAGCGCCCCCGGCAACGCCGGCATTGCCCAGGATGTTCCCGTCCATGCAATTGATGCGAATGACCCCGCCCAGGCAACCGCCCTGGCACGCGAACTGAACGCCGACCTGGTCGTTATTGGCCCGGAGGCGCCGCTGGTCGCCGGTGTTTCTGACGCACTGCGTGAGGCGGGTTTTGATGTTTTCGGCCCCTCCGCAGCTGCCGCTCAGCTGGAGGGTTCTAAGGCTTTCGCTAAGCAGGTCATGGAAGAGGCTTCCGTGCCGACTGCCCGCGCTTACGTGGCAACGAATGCTGCTGAGGCGCAGGCTGCCCTGGACGAGTTCGGTGCACCCTATGTGGTGAAGGACGACGGCCTGGCAGCAGGTAAGGGCGTTGTGGTGACCGAGGACCGCACCGCAGCACTGGAGCACGCTCAGGCTTGCTTCAACGCTGGCGGCACCGTGGTCATCGAAGAGTTCCTGGACGGCCCCGAGGTGTCCCTCTTCGTCATTTCTGACGGTAAGAACGTTCTGCCGCTGTCCCCGGCTCAGGACTTCAAGCGCATTTTCGACAACGATGAGGGCCCGAACACCGGCGGTATGGGCGCCTACACTCCGCTTCCCTGGCTGCCCGAAGGCTTCGTGCAGGAGGTCGTGGAGAAGGTTGCCCGCCCGACCGTGGCTCGTATGGCTGAGCGCGGCACCCCGTTCGTGGGCGTGCTCTTCTGCGGCCTGGCTGTGACCAGCCGCGGCGTGCGCGTTATCGAGTTCAACGCCCGCTTTGGCGACCCCGAAACCCAGGCGGTTCTGGCGCGCCTGCGTACCCCGCTGGGTCAGCTGCTGCGTGCGGCTGCTCGCGGTGAAATTTCTGAGGGTACCGAGCTGGAGTGGGATCCCCGCACCGCGGTGGACGTGGTCATGGCTGCTGAGAACTACCCTGACACTCCCCGCAAGGGTGATGTTATCTCCGGTCTGGATGAGGCGAACGCTCTGGAGGGCGTGCACGTGATTCACGCGGGCACCGTGGTTTCCGGCGAGGAAATCCACACCGCCGGCGGCCGCGTGCTGGCCGTCGTGGCGCTCGGTGAGAACCTGGGCGCCGCCCGCGACGCCGCCTACGAGGGTGTTCGCGCTATCTCTTGGGCTGGCGCGCAGTACCGCACCGATATCGCGCTGAAGGCTGTGGAGAACCGCATCCACATTCCCGCCCCGCGCGGCTAAAACCTAAGGTGACCGGCTTCCCCGCTTGAGGGTGGGGGAGCCGGTCGCTTCTTTGCCTCAAGATTGTGCCGTATTGATGATTGATTGGCACTATCGGGAGCCGTGCCTGTCGCGGTATTGTAATTACACAGACTTTTTGCATCCACATCACACCACCTCATCAGGAGAAATTCTCATGACTTCTCGTTCTAACCCCGTGGAAATCCCCGGCTGGACTCACATTTATTCCGGCAAGGTCCGCGACCTGTACGTTCCGAATGAGGAACGTTTTGATGCTACCGGCTTGACCGTCGATGATGACGCTGAGCTGCGTGCCGGTTCGGTCATGGTTGTTGCTTCGGACCGTATTAGCGCTTTTGACCGTATTCTGCCCACCGAGATCCCGGATAAGGGCAAGATTCTGACTCAAATGTCCCTGTGGTGGTTTGAGCAGCTTAAGCAGGTTCCGAACCACGTGCTGTCCACCGACGTTCCGGATGTTGTGGCAGGTCGCGCGATGATTTGCCGTTCGCTGAACATGTTCCCGGTGGAGTGCATTGTGCGCGGTTACCTGACCGGTTCGGGTCTGGAGGTGTACAACCAGACCGGTGAGATTGCTGGTGTGAAGCTACCTGCGGGCCTGGTGGATGGTTCCCGCCTGGACACCCCGATTTTCACTCCGACCGGTAAGGCTGAGGTGGGTGAGCATGATGAGCTGGTGACCCGTGAGGAGCTGTACGCTGAGGTGGGTCAGCCGGTGGGTGAGCGCCTGGAGGAGCTGAGCCTGAGCCTGTACACCACTGCGGAGAAGATTGCTCGCGAGCAGGGCATTATTCTGGCGGACACCAAGATGGAGTTCGGTACTGATTCGTACCGCGGCGAGATCACTCTGGGTGATGAGGTGCTGACCCCGGATTCTTCGCGTTTCTGGGACGCTCAGCAGTATGAGCCGGGTCGTGCGCAGCCGAGCTTTGATAAGCAGTATGTGCGTGACTGGTTGCGTTCGCCGGAGTCGGGTTGGGACGGTTCGGATAACGTGCCGCACCTGCCTGAGGAGGTTGTGGAGAAGACTCGTGCCCGTTACGTTGAGGCGTATGAGCGTCTGACCGGCACGAAGTTCTAAACTCTATATTTCGGGCTGAAATAAGTCTTTGAGATAGCTAAAGGGAGGTGCCCCGGAAGGTCATTCTTCCGGGGCACCGCCCTTTAATCCATAAGCTCTTTTACATGCATTCTTATAGGTGCTATACGTCATAAATACATCTTGTGTGTCTATTGTACGGGGGGGGGTTGTCCTCTATCATACTTAGTAATCGGCTCATGATGCTTCTACTCCGCAAAACGCAGGTTTACACCATATAGCTGGTCTGTAGATAGCCCTCACGATACGCTCGTATCGCTGCCGGTTCTCGCCCATCAATGATGCTTGAGAAAGGTGAAGTCCATGGCAAAGAAGCCCTTCGCATCCCTCGCCCTTATCGGTATTGCCTGTTGCCTAGGCGTATCGAGTTGCTCCACCACTGTTGAAGTTAAGCAAGACATTCGTAATGTCCTGGCAAGCTACGAGAATCCCTCCCCGGATATTAACGTGGCCCTCGTCAACGAGGTCAAAAAGTGTATGAGCGAGAAGTCCTTCACCTACTCCGGTAGCCAGAACATTATTGACGGCTCCTCCGTTCATGAACTTGCGATGAGTGGCGCCCACTTCGCCAACGAAGAAGCGGCCACCCAGGGATACTGGTCCACCCGGCAGGGCAACGCTAGCTCCAGCAATGCACCCGCGATGGAAAACCCGGCATATCGGAAGGCGTTCCTAGGCGACTCTCAATCCCCAGACAGCAAAACTGTCACCATCACGATGAGTAACGGTGCCCAGACCAGCATGGCAACAGATTCATGCCTCGGACGTGCGGCAGAAGCTGTCTTCGGCTCAGCAGAAAACTACCTCAAATACACCAACTTCGTTAACGAACTCAACACGGGCGGATCCAAAAACAACGCGGTAGAAGAAATGGGGAAATACTACCGTAATGACACCACCTACGGTGCATGCATGAAAGAAAGCGGATACGCCGATATCCAGCACTTCGGAGATGCTCCCAGCTACGCAGAGAAAACCTGGGGTAAGTACAAGGCAGCCAATGTAGCCGCCAATGCGGAAGAGCAGTCCCTAGCTCACGCCGACTACAACTGCCAAAAGTCCACTGGAATCCTGACTAAGGCACAGAATATCTACTACGAAAAGGCTGCGACCTGGCTCAATGAGCATGAGCCGCTCATCCTTGAAGTACGCGATATCGAACGTCAGGCCCAGGAGCGTGCCGCAGCTCTACTCAACGGCAACTAGCCAAGGGCAACTAGCCAACGGCAAATAGTAAACGCTGATTCCTCGTTGGACATTTTCTAGCGAGATTTTTCTACCAATCCTCTGCTCTCAACCGCTTTCACCCGCGGATGAGAGCAGAGGATACACCCCTTTATTCAGTCCCCGCCACGTTGTTACCCTCAGCAATTACCCCTAGTCCCACCCCATATTTCACCGTAGAAAGGTGAACCCATGAACACGCAGCAGAGTTCAGAAAACCCCCGCCGCGCCGCCACGACGGCAGCCATACGCGCCTACCTGGTTCCGGTGCTCGTCATTCTACTCTTCATCACCGGCGGGTTCTCCATCTACGCGCTCAACACGGGGCTACGCACCAATGTTGAATCCAATGCGCAGCCGTCCCGCGCGGCGCAACTAACAACCCGAATCAGCACGCAGACTGTTACCCGCACCTACTCGGGAGAAGTTAGCGTGTCACCCGCCCGAAGCTACACCGTAGGAACCCCTCAAGGAGTGGTGACCAGGGACGGCGCCAAGGCGGGTACCCAGATGAGTAACGGCTCAATTATCACCACTATCAACGAGCGTCCCATCATTGCGTTCAAGGGTAGTATTCCCGCCTACCGCGACCTTGCTGTAGGCGCACGCGGCGATGACGTTAAACAGCTCCAAGAAGCTCTAGAATCGCTCGGCTACAGTATCTGGGATGAGGAGGGAAACTACGGCGAAGCCACCGCCAACGCTGTCTACCGTTTCTACCTGGATCGTGGCTACTACCCTCCCGGGGATACTGACCGAACCGAAGAAGGACGCTACAGCACCGCACTGCCGCTCTCTGAATACCTCTTCGCTGACGGCAATGAATACACCGTAGACAACAGCTGCGGCACCAAAGGCCAAACCTCAACTCCGGCGCTGTGCACCCTATCCGCGGGTGGATACCGTCTGGTACTCTCGGCGGACGGCAGCGCTCTCAGCAATGAACTCGCTGAGGGCCAGAAAGTCCAGGTTCTTACCGACAACGGAAGCCCGCTCGAAGGTACCCTAGGCGCGGCCCTCACATCCGAAGGCTCAACGAGCGCTGACGGCGGCGCTAACGTAGGCTCCTCTAACGGTTCGCAGAACAGCGCGCGACCTAACAGCGATACCTCCGCACCGGGAGCTACCGCACGGAAGCGCTACCCCATCACAATCAACTTGCCGGAAAACACCACGGCATCAACACGTTTTCAGGCAACCGTCACGCTCAACCGAGGCGCTGAAAACGCCCTCGCGGTGCTCGAAGCAGCCGTCAAAACCGAGGAAAACGGAACGCACTCCATCACCCTGGATAACGGTCAGAGCGTTCCCGTCACCCTCGGTGTGTGCTCCGCCGGAATCTGCGAGCTCGTCAACCCCGCCGCAGAACTCAAGGCAGGTACCGTCGTGAAGCTGAAGGAGCGCTAAAATGCCTCATCACGAGACAGAACGTGCCCTCCCCGCGAGCTCTACCGCCACAAAACCTAATATCGAGTGCCACAATATTGCGCGTTTCTTCCCGCCCTCCACCTGGGCACTAAAAAACGCGACCCTCAGCATTCATGAAGGCGAATCGGTGGCCATTACCGGCGCCTCCGGAAGCGGAAAATCTACGCTCCTCTCTATCATTGGGCTACTCGATCAGCCCTCCGAAGGTGAGCTGAAAATATTGGGCCAAAACATGGGCACCGCCAGCGACGCCGAGCGAACTGTAGCACGCCGTGAGCACATCGCTTTTGTCTTTCAGGCGTACCACCTCATTGCTCATCTGAACGCCACCGAGAATATTGCCCACACCCTCCGGATGCGCGGCGTACCGGGCCGTCAGGCACATCAGCGTGCGTTGCAGGCACTCGAACAGGTGGGTTTGGGGCACCGCCTGGAGGTTCTTCCACGCAACATGTCCGGTGGTGAACAGCAACGAGTCGCGGTCGCACGTGCGTTAGCCTGCGCCCCGCGCATCCTGCTGTGCGATGAGCCTACAGGAAACCTCGACACTGAAAACTCTCACAAGGTGTTGGATCTGCTCCTCGCCGGCCGTGCGGAGAAGCAAAGCCTGGTCATCATCACCCATGAGCCCGATATCGCGGCTCGCTGCGACCGGCAGCTACACATGGTCGATGGGATGCTCGTTAGCCCCGAAGAATCGGCCCATCAATCGCTCACAGAACCCGTTGTCAGGGGAGGATAGATGCTAAGGAATAACCTTCACTACGCTCTCCTTGCAGTTGTTCGCCGTTGGCGCCGCAACCTGCTCACGGTACTGGCAATGCTCGCGGGAACAACCACCATCATCATGCTGGTGGGCGTCAGCGAGTCATCGGCGCTCAATACGAGCTCGCAGCTGGCCAGCTACGATTCCACCCGGCTCGGTGTGCGCCTCCAGCCGCAGACCTGGGATATACCGGAGGATGAACTGCTCTGGCGCGTTAACCAAGTTCCAGAGGTCAAAGCTGCCGGTACAGTCACCATCGATACGCAGACAACGCGTCCACAAGTCAACAGGCCGGGGTATGAGGGCCAACAGACACCCCTCGCAATTGTTTCAGAAGCAGGTTTGAAAGCACGAGGTGCGCACATTGTTGAGGGGCACTTTTCGGAGCCTGCCCGCGAACGCCTCGGTGAGCCTACCGTCTATCTGGGTGTTGCCCTCGCGAAGGAGCTAGGGGTCAGTACTGAGCCCGGGCGGAACATGATTGAGGTCAACGGAATGCGAGCTTACGTGCTCGGCATTATCCGTGACGGCGGCAAAAACGCTGCTCTCAGTAGCGCTCTTATCCTGCCGACCACCTCCACTTTCTTGCCGCAAGCCCACACCCTGCAACGCGGCATGGACGTCATCGTGAATCCAGGAAGTGCAGATACGGTCGCGGAACAGCTCAAGCAGGTACTCGATCCGCAACGCACCCCCGTTGATACAAACATTGAGATTCCCCCTTCACCGGTGACTCTTCGTGCTTCCTTGACGAAGGATAGCCGAGCTCTTACGACCATCATCCTGGTGGTTCTTATCGTCTCGACAAGCTTCGGCATTGTGATGACCATGCAGATTTCGGTCTGGGAACGCCGCCGGGAAATCGGCATTAACCGTGCATTAGGGTTGGGGCGGCGAGATGTGGCGGTCAGCTTCCTTGCAGAGGCGGCTCTCCTCGGGGCCCTGGGCGCTCTTGGAGGCTTCATCCTCGGTATTCTCGGTTCCTGGGTTGTGTGCCTTCTCAACGGATGGGCACTATCTCTGCCGCCCCTTATCCTAGGGATTCCTTTCCTCGGCTTGGCTGTGGGCATCGTGGCGGGTGCATTGCCCGCCTACGCGGCAACGAAGGTTCAGCCGCTTGAGCTGCTGCAATAAGTGCCCAGCAAATAAGGGCGGTGCCCCGGAAGATCATTCTTCCGGGGCACCGCCCTTTAGCTATGTGGGTTTATGGGGTTGAGGGGCGAAGCCTAGCCGGCGTGAACGTCTTCATCGTGTACGTTCTCGTGGCACAAATCCTCGTGCAGAATATCCCGCGCCGGATGCTGCCGCGCCCGCTCTTCCGCAGCACGGTCAGACAGCGAATAAAACCACGTAATGTGCTCGCACACCCGCTCATAGGCCGCCTGCTCATCGTGAGAGGTAATCGCCTCAATAATGCCGTAATGCTGCTGCTGCAACGTGCGCTTGACCGCCTCCCAATCCTTCAGGAAAGGAACCGCCTCCTGCACATAACTCATCGTTGCCATGTGCAGAGAGTCAATAACCGTATCAAGCACAATATTGCCGCCGAGCTTCGACAGCTCATAGTGAAAACGCGTATCGCAGAAATGGAAACGCTCATCGCTGATCTGCTCATCCATCTCCGCCAGATGTACGCGCGCCCGCTCCAACGCTGCCGCACGCTCCGGGGTGTCCGGCGCGGCAGCCGCCGCACGCGCCGCAGGGCCCTCCAGTAGCAGACGGGTTGAGACAACGTCCTTCACCGGCAGGCTACGGGTCGCAATGTGCATGCGCAGCGCCCAGCTGAGCGCATCCGACGGCTCAGAAATGATAATCGCGCCCGACTTCGGCCCCGAACCGGTACTGGAACGAATCAGACCCAGCGCGTTCAGAACGCGCAGGCCCTCACGCACCGAAGGGCGGGAAATACCGTGCCGCGCCGCCAGCTCACGCTCGGAGGGGAGCTTATCGCCCACACGCAGCTCACCCAGGCGCAGGCGCCGCTCAAAGTTCTCCAGGATGATGCTGTAGCTGCGGTCCGCCAGAATCGGCTGGCGGTCAACCGCAGGGGGCGCCTCAGCAGGCTGGGTATCGTCATAAGAACGAGGCATAATCTCTCCTGATAACGAGGCGGATAACGAAAAGAAATACTCTGCGCCTGAGATATCTCAGAGCTAATTCAGAGATATTTCGGGCTATTCGTTGAGTGGTCAGGACATAAAAAGCGGGGCGGCAGAACCGAGAAGGTTCGCCGCCCCGCCGTGGCCACCGGAAAATACCGGGGCGAATGTCCTACTGTTCGTGAAGCGGATGCTCCAGGAACTCTCTAAAACCTGAGCTTCAGATTAGGGAATCATGAAGGACAGAACGTTGGTCTGCAGGAAGACCAGGACGCAGACGAACAGGAGCATAGCGAAGGACCAGGGGAGGACAGCCTTGAGGATGTCGGATTCCTTGCCTTCCATGTCCACGGAGGTAGCAGCAATAGCCAGCGACTGCGGGGAGATCATCTTACCGACCACACCACCGGTGGTGTTAGCAGCCAGCATGAGCTCGGGGGTTGCGCCGTGGATACCTGCGTGCTGCAGGTTCTCAGCAGCAGACACCTGCAGCTTGGCGAACAGTGCGTTCGCACTGGTGTCCGAACCGGTCACAGCGGTACCGATCCAGCCCAGAGCCGGTGCGAGGAACGCGTAGACGGTGCCCAGGCCTGCCAGGAAGGTACCCATAGCAATGGTCTGACCGGAGAAGTTCATGACGTATGCCAGTGCCAGAACCGAAGCAATGGTCAGGATGGACCAACGCATGCGGTAGACAACGGAACCGAACTCGGTGAAGATTGCCGGGAACTTGAAGGCGTAGCGGCCCTTCTCGTTGAAGAAGAAGTAGACGACCGCAACAACCAGACCGGAGATGATCAGCAGGGTGCCGGGGTTGGACATCCACGCGAAGTTGTAGACAGCGTCCTTGACGGGCTTGCCGTCAGCGGTGACGAGGCGGGAGCTCAGAGCCTGGATATCAATCTTGATGACGAAGCTCTTCAGCCATGCCTTCAGGCCTGCGTGCAGGTTAGCAACACCGAAGATTGCAACGACGATGACGTAGGGTAGCAGTGCCATCCAGACGCGAACGGCGGGCAGAGCTTCCTTTTCCTCAGCCTGTGCGGGCAGGCCATAGCGTTCACGAACGCCCTCGACGCCGCGCGGCTTCCAGAACTGCAGGAAGACAACAGCAACACCCATGGAGACGATGCAAGCAACAACGTCGGTCAGGTTGTATGCGGGGGTAGCAGCGGTGACCCACTGTGCAATTGCGAAGGAAACACCGATGATCAGTGCGGGCAGCCAAGCGTCCTTCAGACCCTTCATACCGTCAAGGATGACGAGCAGGATGAGCGGAACGAGCATTGCCAGGAACGGAGCCTGGTGACCAACGATGGTTGCGATAACGTGTGCGTCCTTGCCGCCAACGTCAGCTGCGGTGGTAATCGGGACAGCAACCGCGCCGAATGCCACGGGTGCGGTGTTAGCGATCAGAACGGTGACAGCAGCCTTAAGGGGCTTAACGCCCAGGGAGAGAATCATGGTTGCGGTAATTGCAACGGGAGCGCCGAAGCCAGCCAGTGCCTCGAGCAGACCGCCGAAGCAGAATGCGATGAGGATAGCCTGGATGCGCAGGTCGCCGCCGCCGAGGCGGTCGAAGACGCGGCGCAGATCTTCAAAGCGGCCGGAAAGGACGGTGATCTGGTAGAACCAGATGGCTCCCAGAATCACCCAGCAGATGACCAGGCCGTAGATGCCACCGCGGATGGCGCTCAGACCGGCGAGGTCAGCGGGCATGTGGAAGCCCAGGACTGCTACGAGGATAGATGCTGCCAGTGCCACGAGTGCGGACCAGTGAGCGCGTGCCTTGACGCCCAGTAGCATCACGAAGAAGGTGAGGAGGGGAATGGTTGCCACGAGTGCGCTGAGGCCGAGGCTACCTCCCACTGCATTGGTTACAGCGGTATAAGTTTCCACTGGAACTCCTTTGGTTCAGGGTGTGTCTTGTATGTGGTCAGACCATAGATAATTCCGCCGGGGAACGAGTCATTGTTCCCTGCATGGGGATGTGGTCAGACCATTGATCGCATGTTTAGAAGAGTACCGGATAATGTGGTGTTTCACCAAAAGTGACCTGACTCATTTTTGTGGAAGGCGACCGGAACCTGGGCTCGCTTCCAGTGAAACTGCCGAAATATTGCGGTTCTGATAGTTAATTCCAGGTTCTGAAACTCGAATATTTTCAGATACATCACGAGTTGGGTGTATGGGTCATTGGTTTACCCAGGGGAGAGTCTTCATTTGGACGCATATACCCGAAAAGAATGTTGTTTTAAAAAGGAAAAGCCCCATAAAACAACCATAAAATCTTCAGAACGGCGGATTTCTAGGGGGTTTATGGTCCACTTCTGTGTGTTTGATAAATGTTCAATCTGCGAAAAGAATATAGGGGTCTTACGGGGGGTGCATGGGAGATGAGGTCACATGTACCGGAAGGTAGGGAAATATACCTTAAGGTCAGGTCGACCTAACCGGTTATTTAACAAGGAAAGTATGTGCTATTCCAACTAGAGAAAAGCCGTCCAACGGTGTTAAATGGCTAGAAAGATAAAAGACATCACCACGGTTTCTGATCCCACCGCATCCCACCTCCACTTGGGGCGCGCACATTAGCCGGAACCATCCGGCCCAGCTTCCCCGACTCAATACATCTGAGTCGCTTCTTTGGAAGACCGAACTTGTTCGGACTGTGCCCCGCCTGCCCCAGACGCAGGCGGTGAGACCGAGAAACTCTGAACACAGAGGAAAGGACGGACAAGTCATGCGCATTGCACTCTTCTCCACGTGCATCGTTGACGGCATGTACCCCCGCGTAGCACGCGCCACCGTCGAAATTCTTGAGCGCCTGGGCCACGAGGTTGTCTTCCCCCCGAACCAGACCTGCTGCTCTCAGATGCACGTCAACTCGGGCTACTTCGATGACGGTTACGAAGTCATCAAGAACCACGTTGAAGCTTTCGACTCCTGGGACTGGGACGTAGCTGTTGCACCCTCCGGCTCCTGCGTTGCTTCCCTGCGTCACCAGCAGGCAATGGTCGCACGTAGCCGCGGCGACGAAGCGCTGGCTCTGAAGGCAGAGCAGATTGCTTCCCGCACCTTCGAGCTTTCCCAGCTGCTAATCGACATCCTGGGCATCACCAACGCTGCCGAGCAGCTCGGCTCCTACTTCCCCGAGCACGTCACCTACCACAGCTCCTGCCACGGTATGCGTATGCTCGGCCTGGGCACCCGCCAGCAGGACCTGGTCCGCACCGTCGAAGGCATCAAGTACACCCAGCTCGAGGGCATGGACCAGTGCTGCGGCTTCGGTGGTACCTTCTCCTTCAAGAACGCTGACGTCTCCGGCGCAATGGTCAACGACAAGGCAGACAACGTTGAAGCAACCGGTGCTTCCGTCTGCACCGGCGGCGACTGCTCCTGCCTGATGAACATCGGCGGTGCGCTGATGCGTCGCGGCTCGGACGTTCAGACCATCCACTTCGCTGAGATCCTCGCATCCACCAAGGAAAACCCGCTCAAGATTAACTCCGAGCGTGTTGAGCTCTCGATCGGCTAAGGAAAGATAAGACCTCATGACCGCTATTCAGCTTGGTATGCCCAAGGTCGTTCACTACGGCGAGGGCAACATTTTCGAAGAAACCCCCTTCCCCAAGTACGCGAAGGAAGAGCTCAAGAACGAGCAGCTACGCGCCAACCTGCGCTTCGTGACCCACGCGATCCGTAACAAGCGCGCACGCGTCACCGCAGAGGTGCCCGACTGGCAGGACCTGCGTAACACCGGTGAGTCCGTCAAGAACTACGTTCTGGCGAACCTGCCCGAGCTGCTCGAACAGTTCGAGCGTAACTTCACTGCCGCAGGCGGCCACGTGCACTGGGCACGCAACGCCACCGAGGCGAACCAGATTGCTCTGGACCTGATTCGCGAGCAGGGCGTGGACGAAATCATCAAGATTAAGTCCATGGCAACCGCAGAGACCGGCCTGAACGAATTCCTCGAGGAAAATGGCATCAACGCTATTGAGACCGACCTCGCGGAAGAAATCGTCCAGCTCGGCCACGACCGCCCCTCCCACATTCTGGTGCCCGCAATTCACCGCAACCGCCGCGAAATCCGCGACATCTTCCTGCGCGAAATTGAGGGTATTAACCCGGACATCACCGATGAGCCGGCAGAACTGGCAGAGGCATCGCGTAACCGTCTGCGTAACAAGTTCCTGAACACCACCGTGGCAGTCTCCGGCACCAACTTCGGTATTGCCGAGACCGGTACCCTGACCATCGTGGAGTCCGAGGGTAACGGCCGTATGTGCCTGACCCTGCCCGACACCCTCATTACCTTCATGGGTATTGAGAAGATTCTGCCCACCTTCCAGGACTACGAGGCATTCCTGCAGCTGCTGCCCCGTTCCTCCACCGGTGAGCGCATGAACCCCTACACCTCCATGTGGACCGGTGTAACCCCCGGTGACGGCCCGCAGAACATGCACGTCATCCTCATCGACAACGGCCGTACCGCCGTTCTGTCCGACGAGCTGGGTCGCCAGGCACTGCGTTGCATCCGTTGCTCCGCTTGCATGAACGTGTGCCCCGTGTACGAGCGCGCAGGCGGTCACGCCTACGGCTCCACCTACCCGGGCCCCATCGGCGCGATTCTGTCCCCGCAGCTCTCCGGTATCGAGGCTGCAGAGAACAGCTCCCTGCCGTACGCATCCTCCCTCTGTGGCGCTTGCTACGAGGTCTGCCCCGTGAAGATTAACTTCCCCGAGGTCCTCGTGCACCTGCGCGCTAAGGATGTTGAGTCCCAGCACGCTGTCCGCGAGTTCGAAGGCAACAAGAAGGCTCCCTTCTCGCAGATGGACGGCATGATGCTCGGCGCGAAGAAGCTCTTCACCTCCGGCAAGATGATGTCGATTGCAGAGCGTGGTCTGCCCATGTCCCGCCTTATCAGCGGACGCAAGCACAAGATCACCGCTGTTCCCGGTATCGTCAGCGGCTGGACCGCTTACCGCGACATCCCCGAGCCCCCCAAGGAATCTTTCCGCAACTGGTGGAAGAAGGAGAAGGGTCAGGCTCCGGCACGCGATAACGCTGAGCGCGTTGACATTCAGGCCCTCATCGAGGCAAACAAGGGTAAGGTCGCTGAGGCGGCAGCAAACGCCCAGGCAGCTATGGATGCCCAGGCAGCCCGTGAAGCTAAGGAGAACAACTAATGTCCTCTGCTAAGGAAGATATCCTCGCACGTATCCGCTCGTCCCTGGCTGACGCACCCGTCGCCCCCGAGCCCGTACGTAACTACCGCCGCGTCAGCGAGCTGAACGAAGAGCAGACCATTGAGATGCTCGTCGACCGCCTCATTGACTACAAGGCAAACGTGTTCCACGCGAACAAGGAGAACATCTCCAAGGTCATCGCAGAGCGACTGGGTGAAAAGTCCACCTACGTGGTTCCCGAGGGCCTGAACATGGAGTGGCTACCGGCTGACACCGCTGACCGCAAGCGCGTCACCGACTCCGGTAGCACCCTCAAACCCGGCTGCCTGAGCCTGAAGGAACTGGACGCAGTTGACGCTGTGGTGACCGGTTCGACCGTCTCCTGCGCAGAGACCGGCACGATCTTCTTGAACACCAACCCCGATGAGGGTCGCCGCGCCATCTCCCTGGTGCCCGACCACCACATCTGCGTGGTTCCCCGTTCCACCGTGGTGGAGCTGGTTCCCGAGTCGATTGAGCGTATCACCTACACCCGCCCTGTGACCATGATTTCCGGTCCGTCGGCAACCAGTGATATCGAGCTGATCCGCGTGGAGGGCGTGCACGGCCCCCGTACCCTGGACGTCATCATCTACGACGCTTAAGGTGCAGCGCCAGAAGGCAAACCTCTAAAGAAACCGCCCGAGAGCTAAGGCTCCCGGGCGGTTTCTTTATGCCCTCGAGGCTCCTAGTCTTCAGAAGCATATGCACCAGTCATGAGGATGCAAAAACGGTGGCGGGCCCATGTACCCGCCACCGTTCTGTGCTTTATAGGGTGGTGTATCGACGGTTAGCGTCGTAGCGCCCCGTGAGGGTGCTTAGGCGCGTGCGTCGAAGTGCTGCAGACCGGAGTCCTCGCGGCTACCGCCCTGGCCATCGCCAACATCGTGGTAGTCCTTGATCCACTCGATCTTCTGAACCCACTTGACCATCTTGTAGCCGTGCATGGAGTCCGCACGCAGACGGAGCGGGCCACCGTACACATCGGGCAGGGGCTTGTCGTTCATGCCCCACGCCAGGATGGTCTCATCTTCCATTGCCATGGAGATGTCCAGGCACTCGTAGTAGGGTTCGGTCGGGCGGCCGTCGTAGGTGTGGCCCACGTGGCCGAAGGAGGTCACCATAACGTAGCGTGCCTCGTCGGTCTTCTCGACCAGTGCGAGAACGTCGCGCAGGCGTACACCCTCCCACTTGGCAATGCCGGTCCAACCCTGCATGCAGGTGTGCATGGTGATGTTGACTTCCTTGCCCAGCTGCTTGAGCTCGTCAATGCTCAGGGACTTGGATTCCTTCACCAGACCGCCCAGCTCCAGACGGTAGTCAACGAACTCGTGCTCCTTCAGACGGTTCCACTCGGTGCTCTCACGCTCTGTCGGCGGGCGAGTGTTAACCCAGTGGAAGGGCGAAATATCGGCATCGGTGAAGGTCTTCTTCTGCACCTGACGCGAGGAAATACGGTCTAGCAGGACGTTACGAATCGGCTGGGTTAGACCCCAAATGAAGGTCTGGGTGAATCGCAGGTCGCGCAGGGACCAGTACGAAGCAAAGATCCACAGAGCGACGGCAAAGACAATACCGCCAATGAGCATGGTGACTGCCTGAGCGAACTGTGCTGCGTCCACCTCGTTATAGGGCTTGTTCAGCATCATGTGGGCGATGTTGTACTGGGGGTGAACCACGAACACCAGAGCCACGTGAATAACAGTGAATATGCAGTAGAAGGCCATACCCAGGAAGTGGATGGAACGTGCGGTCTGGCGGTTACGGAAGAGGCGCACGTAGCCGGGGAAACGGCCGCAGAATGCCGGGCTCATAATCGGGCCGGTTGCAATCATCAGCGGTGCCACAATGAACACCACGGTGAAGTACATAATCTGCTGCAGAGCGTCGTACGGCTGGAAATGCTCAATGGAGGGAATCTGGAAGCCAGCGTAAATCTGGATGGATTCCCACGCCTGCGGGATGATGTCCCAGCTGGTCGGGACGATGCGGCGCCACTGGCCGGTCAGGAATAGCAAGGAGACGTAGACGAGACCGTTAGCAATCCAGATAAAAGTAACTAGAGCGTGCCATGCACGGCCGAGACCAATCTGGCCGTTACCGGGTAGGGAGATAAGCGGCGACAGTCGACGCTGGTCGTCGCGGGCAGTGAACTCACCGGGGACAGTCGAAACCTTGTCCTTGGTGAACTTGAGCCACTCGGAACCCGGGGTGCATTGGTTGTTCCAGTACAGACGGGGGTGAGAGGCGAGAACTTCCCAACCTGAACGAATCAGGAAGCCCATCATAATGAAGTTGATGAAGTGCGTAATTCGGAGCCATGACGGGAAGTCTAGCTCTACGCCACCAGTGCTCGCGGTGAGGAGTAGTTGGTGCATGATTTTTCCTTCGGAAATGACTGTGTGTGCAGACAATCTTTAGGATTCAGTGCGAGGCCTTGAGATGTGAGGTTAGAAATAATTACCTTTCTGACCCATATAATCCTCCTCCGTGGTTGGGAGCCGCCGGGGTATCGTCGCGGATACTCCCGAAAGGGGCGCCTCCCGTGTGTGAATGGGGAGGTACACCAGCTCCCGCTGGGGCGGAAGCGGCTCTGTGCATGTATGTTGGTTTATGTGTGTTTTAGGGAAATACCCTGTGTGCTTTCAATTTTATAGGACAAAGTGTCAGTCGCGAAAGCTAAGACACGTCATCTTCTGTAATATTTGCATAAAAAATCCGAATTTAAGGAAGATTCTTATCTTTCCGCGGTTTATAGGGTCTTTCGGGCGCAAAAAACCCACAGCAGCCTCAGGAGGGGATGCGGTGGGTTTTGATCCTATATGTGGGATGCATGTTGGTTTGCAGGGCTTTAGCTGCCTGGTATTGTGTGGTTTTATAAATTCAATCCCACATAAGGTTGGGGTGACTGTAAGCGGGGTACCCGCTCAAACCGGTTCGTACCCGATCTTGAAATGTCGAACCGCAACCGTAGCCGCTGCTAGATCTCTGCAGAACCCGTATTCTCCGCAGAACCCTTACGCTTCTTTGCTACGCTTCTTTGCCTCAGCCCGAGAGGCTGCTCGAGACGCAACGCTAGAACCAGCGGAAGCGCCCGTAGCCTCGGCAGAACCGGGCTGAGCATCAGCCGGGGACTCAGATTCGGGCTGGGTCTCAGAATCAAGCTGGGGCTCGGAGCCAGGCTGGGACTTCAAACGAACCACCGGAATCATGCCCGTGGCAAGCTTCGCCTGCGCATTACGCTGAGCCTTCAACGCATTCATCTGCTCCTTACGGCTCGGCTCCTGCTGAATCGGCTGACCAGAACCAAACGCCTGACGAATACCCAACGCCCATAGCGGGAACAACAGAACCGTCAGCGCGCCGCCGGCAACCAGCAGCGACGCCGTGGACTCCTCCAAAAGATCCGAACTGGTCGCAACCTCTGTCACCGCCACAATAATCGGCAGACCCGCAGCCGAATACAACGCCAACTGCGCCTTCTGCGCGCGAGTAGTCAACCCCGAACGGGTATCGAAGAAATGCTCCGCCAAAAGAACCGGAACGCCGCGGCACAGCAGAATACCCACCACCACGGCAAGCAGACCCAAAGGCTTAGCCACCACAGCAGAGACATCAATGCCCATACCGCTGACCACGAAGAACAGCGGAATCATGAACGTAAAACCAACCACCTCAAGGCGGCGAGTCATCATATGCAAAGCCGCTGGAGGGGTCAGGGTACGCAAAATCAGGCCCGCCGCAAAGGCACCGAGCACCGCATCCAAATCAAAGAGGGCAGTGCACATGATCAAGGTCGCCAGCAGGAACATCGCAAGACGCAGAACCGTCTGACCGGTCGTATTCGCCTCCGCAGCCATAATCTGACGCAGACCCGGCACATGCGCAAACAGACGATGCGGAATCAACGCCACAATCACCGCCACCACCATAAACGCCAGCAACACCACGATCGCCATGCCCGGCGAACGCGAAGACAGCAGCAGCGAAATAGCGAAAATCGGCAGAAGCTCACCCACCGCACCGTGCACCAGCACCGCATTACCCACCGGCGTACCGGCAGCACCGTGAGACTTCAACATCGGCAATAGCGTGCCCAAGGCCGTGGAACTCAACGCCACGCCCACCGCAATATACGTATTCAGCTCATGCGAGAACGACGTAATAACCGCCGCACCCGTCATGCCCAGAGCAAAGCACACCACCCACGTGGCAATAGCGCTATAACCCTGACGGCTACGCAACGACGACACGTTAATCTCAAAGCCCGCAATCAAAAAGAGCATACCCAAGCCCAGCTCCTTCAGCAGCGGGATACCGCCCTCACTGCTGGCAAGGTTGAGCATATTCGGGCCAATCAGCAGACCAAAAATGAGCAGGAAAACCACATCAGGGATCTTCTTGCCCGTCAGCCGCGAAAGAATCGGCGACAGCAACGCAACCAACGTAATCCAGAAAATGGACACAAACTGGCCGCTATCGTGGCTCCACCCCTCCCCCAGAGGCGGACCCCCCGCCTGGCTGGAG